>TARA_B100001057_G_scaffold102991_1_pt1 | contig 61100 bp, 63 predicted proteins | sample TARA_B100001057 | Tara Oceans TARA_B100001057 (sample SAMEA2621839) | marine metagenome | biome: marine biome (ENVO:00000447); feature: surface water layer (ENVO:00002042); material: "saline water (ENVO:00002010), including plankton (ENVO:xxxxxxxx)" | depth 5 m | reverse complement strand
AAAGTAGCGGATAGCGAAAAAACAATTAATCCTCCTCTAAAACGTCTTTTTGAATATTCGTTTTACGTAGCAAAACAAGTAAGAACAGATACAGACATAGGAGCGAATCCTGTCTCGTTTATGTTTACAGCAATGAGCTTGATAAAAAAAATATTTAGTGACTTAGACTCCAAACAGGCAACAGTTCTCGGTTCAGGTCATATGAGTCAGCTAGCTTTGAAATATCTTCAATCACACGGAATTAACAATATTAGACTTACAAATCATAGTCCTGAAAAAGGTAAACAAATTGCACTTGAAAATGGATGTGTGTATTCAAAGATTCAATACTTAGGAAATCTCATATCCACTAGTGATATTATTATATCATCAACATCTAGTAGCACGCCTGTGATTGGTAAAGGGTTAATTGAGAGTTGCATTAAAACTTCGTCTAACCTACCTGTTGTTATAATAGACCTTGGTGTTCCTAGAGATGTAGAGCCAGAGATTGCATCGTTAGACAATGTGTTCTTATACAGTGTTGATGATTTAGGAAAAGTAATTAAAAATAATTTTAAAATTAGAGAAAGAGCACTTAAAGAAGCTAACAAGATTATTGATTACAAAATAAATGAATTTAAGCATTGGCTAGATGTTAATGAATCAAATAATCTTATTAAATCTTATAGAACATTTGTAGATGATATTACTCATGGCGCAGTAATCAAAGCAAAGAATCAAATTGAGTCTGGCAAGGATATAGAAGAATGCTTATTGCAGCTAGCAGAGTCTCTGAAGAATAAACTCACACATGAAACCACGTCAAAGATAAAAGAAGTTCTCCCGTTGTTGGATGAATCTACCACAAAAAAAGCGCACGATATTTTTAAAAAAAAATAAAAACTTAAGAATATGGACCTCAAAAAGTTAGAAAATGAATTCTCTGGGCCATCAAAAATATTAGATGAACTTAAGACTACATATGACAGATACACACTAATAAACAAGAAATTAGAGGATCCTAATACATATAATGACCATAAATTGTCAGAAAAACTAAATAAAGAGAGAGCCGAGTTGGACAAAGTAGCTAAACTCTTCAAAAGTTATTCCGATCTTGTAGATGATATTTTGAACACAAAAAATATTATAAATGAAGAGACAGATGACGGAATACTTCAACTTGCCAAGGAGGAATTAGATGAAAGTTTATCCAAAAAATCTGAAATGGAAAACTCTTTGATAGATTTATTAACAAAAAATGATCCAAATGATTCAAAAAATATATTCCTCGAAATCCGTGCTGGGACAGGCGGGGATGAGGCTGCACTATTTGCTGGAGATCTATTCAGAATGTACTCAAAATTTATTGAAAAAAACTCATGGGTTACAGAGGTAATATCTGTAACTGAAAGTGGGCATGGTGGCTATAAAGAGATAATCGTTAAAGCTTTGGGTAAAAATATTTATGGGGAAATGAAATTTGAATCGGGAACACACAGGGTTCAGAGAGTCCCGGAGACCGAGACCCAGGGCAGAATTCATACTTCCGCGGCAACAGTTGCTGTGCTGCCTGTTATAGATAAGATAGATGAAATAAAAATTAATCCCAGTGATCTCAGAGTTGATACATATAGAGCATCTGGGGCTGGCGGACAACATGTTAATAAGACAGATTCAGCTGTAAGAGTTACACATTTACCAACAGGGATGGTTGCGGAGTGCCAAGATGGAAGATCTCAACATAAAAATAAAGCTCAAGCGCTAGAAATTTTATACTCCAAACTCCTTATTCATGAGCAAGAAGAGCAAAAGCGCGAAACTGCCGAAGAGAGGAAATCTTTAGTTGGGAGCGGTGATAGATCAGAAAGGATAAGAACTTATAATTTCCCACAAGGGAGAATAACAGATCACAGAATAAACCTAACTATTTATAAATTGGAACAAGTTCTTGAGGGAAATATTGAGAGTTTGATTGAAGAATTAAAAAAAGCTACATAAGAAATTTTGAGGATATGCGTACACTTACTATAAGCGAGAACATCAATAGAGTCAGCAATAATCTTAAGCGAAGTGATTTAGAATTATGTTTGATGAACTGTCTAAAAAAAAATAGGAGTTTCCTTCATATTGAGAGTTCATATCAACTCACAGAATCCGAGCAATCCAACTTTGACTCGTTACTTGAGAAATTGGACGCATCGATCCCACTAGCCTATGTCCTTGGCAATCAACCGTTCTACAATAGTAATTTTTTTATTACACCAGATGTGCTTATTCCAAGACTTGAGACAGAACTTATCATCTCTGAAGTCCTCAGGGCCGGGGACTTTATTAAAAATCATAGAAATGAAATAAGGGTGTTAGATGTAGGCACAGGTTCTGGTTGCATTGGGCTTTCAATCGCTAAAGAGAGATGTGATTGGATGATAACCTTGAGTGATGTCTCAAAAAAAGCTAGTGAGGTTGCATTTAAAAATATGAAAAGCCTAAATGTGAAAAATTGTCAAATCTTAGTGTCAGATTGGCTCCATGCATTTAATAATAATATTTTTGATATTATAGTTTCTAATCCACCATACATAGATCACTCCTCAAATTTAGTTCAAGAGGAAGTGTTAAAATTTGAGCCTCATGATGCTCTTTTTTCAAATAATAGAGGTATAGAGGACATCGATCAAATCATCAAATCTGCTAAGAGAGTATTAAAGCCTGGCGGATATCTTATAATTGAAAATGGTTATGATCAATCTAACGAAGTAATCCGTATTTTACGTCAAGAGGATTATGGAGACATTAAAGTCTTAATGGATTATAATAATATTTCCAGATTTACTAGCTCAAGGAAAAAATAATAATGAATAAAAATACAGTTTCTAAAATAGCAAACCTTGCAAAAATAGAGATCGATGATAGTAAAATTGAGGGATTAGCAGAGAACCTAGAAAAAATTTTAGATCTAGTAGGAGAAATGAATTCTGTTGATACAGATAATATTAACCCTATGTCTCATCCTCTCAATCTAAAACAAGTTATGAGGCCTGATGAAGTTACCGAACAAGATCAGAGAGAAAACTTTCAAAAAAATAGTCCATCAATTGAAAATGGTTATTACAAGGTACCAAAAGTTATAGACTGATAATGGAAAATAAAACTGTAATAGAACTATCTGAAGATATCAGAGCAAAAAAAGTTAGCTCTAGGGAGCTTGTTCAAAACTACCTAGATCGTATAGAGAAATATGATTCAAAACTTAATACCTTCATAACGCTCACAAAAGATGTGGCTTTAAAGCAGGCAGATACTGTCGATAAAGAAATAGCTAAAGGCAATATTAAGCCTCTATCAGGAATTCCAGTTGCTCAGAAAGATATTTTTTGTACAAAAGATGTAAAAACGACATGTGGCTCAAAAATGCTAAGTAATTTTATAAGTCCATATGATGCGACAGTGATAGAAAAATTTAAAGATTCAGGTTCAATAATGCTTGGTAAAACAAATATGGATGAATTTGCAATGGGCTCTTCTAACGAGACAAGTTATTTTGGAAATGTTCATAACCCATGGGATATTGAGAGAGTTCCTGGGGGTTCATCAGGTGGATCAGCAGCATCAGTTGCAGCTGGTTTAGCTCCTTGTTCTACAGGCACCGATACAGGTGGCTCTATTCGTCAACCTGCATCACTTACAGGAATCTGTGGTCTCAAACCAACCTATGGTCGTGTCTCTAGATATGGAATGATCGCGTTTGCATCTTCTCTGGATCAAGCTGGCATGTTTGCTAAGACGGCTGAAGATTGCGCTGTTCTTCTCACTTGTATGTCAGGCTATGACAAGCGAGACTCAACTTCATCAAGAGAAGAGGTTCCTGATTACCTTGTAGAATGCCGAAAACCGCTCGCATCTCCGAAAATTGGTATACCAAAGGAATTTCTCGATGGACTAGATAGCAATGTTTCAAAAATTTTTGAAGATGCTGTTCATCAAATCGAAAAGATGGGTTGTAAAATCCAAGACATTGATTTGAAATCCTCAAAACTGGGTGTGTCGGCTTATCAGGTAGTTGCACCTGCTGAGTGCTCTTCTAACTTATCAAGATATGACGGGGTTCGGTTCGGACACAGAACAAAACAAGCTGACAACATAACAGAGTTATATAAAAAATCCAGATCAGAAGGTTTTGGCGATGAAGTAAAAAGAAGGATATTAGTAGGAACCTATGCTCTCTCTGCTGGTTATTATGATGCATATTATATCAAAGCTCAAAAAATACGTAATCTGATAGCCATGGAGTTCTCTGAGGCTTTTAAAAGTGTAGACTTAATAATAGGTCCCACTACGCCTGATGTGGCTTTTAAAATAGGAGAAAAAATGGATGACCCTATCGCAATGTATTTATCAGATGTTTTCACAGTAAGCACAAATTTAGCTGGTTTACCAGCAATCTCTATACCAATGGGTTTCAAGAGTGGGCTACCAGTAGGCTTACAGATAATAGGAAATCATTTCAATGAGTCTCAAATTTTATCGCTAGCTCATCAATTTCAAAAAGTGACTGATTGGCATAAAAAAGAACCGGATTTATCAAAATGTGTATAGAGTATGAATCAGTTATTGGACTTGAAATACATGTTCAATTGAAAACAGAGAGTAAAATTTTCTCCTCTGCATCTACTCACTTTGGGGCTGAACCAAACACTCAAGCCTGTGCAGTAGACTTAGGCTTGCCTGGTGTGTTGCCCGTTTTAAATGTTGAAGCAGTCAATATGGCGATTATTTTTGGTTTGGCTACAAACGCAAAAATTGAAAATAATTCTATATTTGCTAGGAAAAATTATTTTTATCCAGATCTACCAAAGGGATATCAAATATCTCAATATGAGATACCGATTGTCTCAGGTGGATTCATTAATATCATAGTCAACGATGAAGAAAAAAAAATAAGGATCACCAGAGCACATTTGGAAGAGGATGCAGGTAAATCAATACATGACTTGTTCACAAAAGAGAGTGCTATTGACCTCAACAGGGCTGGAACGCCATTAATAGAAATCGTATCTGAGCCTGACATGAGAAATGCTAAAGAGGCAGTTTCATATCTTAAAACTATACACTCATTGGTCCGGTATCTTGGTATCAGTGATGGGAACATGCAAGAGGGTTCTTTCAGATGTGATGCAAATATTTCACTCAGAGAAAAAGGTAGGAGCGAGTTTGGTACTAGAGCAGAAATTAAAAATCTAAATTCTTTTAAATTTGTAGAGCAGGCAATTAATTATGAAATTAAAAGACAAAAAAAAATACTTACTAATAACGAAATCGTGCTTCAAGAGACAAGACTTTATGATCCTCAGAAAAATGAGACTAGATCTATGCGATCAAAAGAGGAGGCAAATGACTATCGATACTTTCCAGATCCCGATTTATTGCCTATCGAAATAACAGATGAATTGTTAGACACAATCAAAACTAAAATGCCAGAACTACCTAATGAGAGGAAAAATAGGTTCAAACAAACTTATAACTTAAGTGATTATGACATAAACATACTTGTCGATGATAAGTTCTTGTCTAATTTCTATGAATCTGTGCTGGAAAGGAATAAATTAGACCCAAAACTGACTGCGAATTGGATAATTACGGATTTACTCTCACTTGCTAATAAATCTAATCTCAGCATAGCAGATATCCCAATATCTTCAGTGAACTTCTCGGACTTATTAGCAGCCATAAAAAGTGATAAAATTTCCACAAAACAAGGAAAAATGGTTTTAGAAAAAATGTGGGAAACTGGCAAAACTGCCGAGGAAATTATAGATAAAGAGGGGCTTTCTCAAATATCAGGTAGCGATGAAATTAACAAACTAGTTGATAAAGTTCTAAAAAACCATTATAAAAGTGTAGAAGAATACAAGAATGGAAAGGATAAACTATTTGGGTTCTTTGTAGGCGAAATTATGAAAGAATCAAAAGGAAAGGCTAGCCCTCAAGTAGTGAGTAAATTACTAAGAGAAAAATTGACAAAATGATTGCTAATATTCTAAAAAAAATAAAAGGAACTTTTTCAACTGACCTATCTATTGACTTAGGTACTGCTAATACTCTTATTTACGTAAAAGGTAGAGGCATCGTTCTCGACGAACCAAGTGTTGTAGTTGTAAGGGACGATAAGTCTAGTAATGGAAAGAAAATCGAAGCAGTTGGTATTGCAGCAAAAAAAATGCTCGGGAGGACACCTACAGGCTTGCATGCTATTAGACCTATGAAGGATGGAGTGATTTCTGATTTTATGGTCTGCGAAAAAATGCTACAGCACTTCATAAGAAAAGTTCATGATAGTAAGTTTTTTAGACCTAGCCCAAGAGTTTTAGTGTGTGTGCCATGCGGAGCAACTCAAGTAGAAAGAAGGGCTATAAGAGAGTCAGCGTCGGGGGCTGGAGCAAGGATAGTACACCTTATAGATGAGCCTATGGCAGCTGCCATCGGAGCTGGAATGCCTACTGATGAACCTAGAGGTTATATGGTTCTAGATATCGGTGGTGGAACTTCAGAGGTAGCAACTATTTCATTAAACGGTATCGTCTACTCATCCTCAACAAGAATTGGGGGTGACACATTTGATGACGCAATAATGAGTTATGTGAGAAGAAACTACGGCTGTGTAATTGGATACCCAACCGCAGAAAAAATCAAACATGAAATAGGATGCGCATACCCAAGCAGCGATCTTCTAGAAATTGAGGTAAAAGGTACAAATTTATCTGCAGGTGTTCCTCAATCATTTACTGTAAACAGCAACGAAATTTTAGAAGCACTACAAGACCCACTGCAAGGTATTATTACGGCTGTCAAAACAGCTCTCGAACAAACTCCACCTGAGCTGGGTGCTGATATTCATGAAAGGGGAATGGTATTAACAGGAGGTGGCGCACTTCTGAGAGATCTAGACAAACTTATTACAGAGGAAACAGGAATGTACGTTATCGTAGCTGAAGATCCGATGAGCTGTGTAGCGCGCGGAGGAGGCAAAGTTCTCGAAATAATAGACAAGGAAGGAATAGAATTCCTGTCTGTGGAAAGCTAAACATCTTGTTTTTAGATGGATCGACTTTACAAAAAAAGCACTAAAGAATTTTATATACTCATAATCCTTCTTATTATCTCAATTGCAATTTCGATACTTGATTACAGACTAAAAAAAGTAGATCCAATAAGGTACTTCATTAATGATGTTGTTGTTTACCCTATATACAACCTCTCATCTAAACCTCAAAGCATTATATCCTCAATATTAAAAGAATATGAGGACATTGAAGTTCTAGAACTTAAAATAAAAGATCTAGAAAATGAAAATATATCTCTTAAAATCAAGCTGCAAGAGCTTCAAGCTCTCAAAGAAGAAAATATAAGACTAAGAGATATACAAAAGAAATCTAAAACCTTATCTAAAAAACAAACTATTGCAAAAGTACTGAATAGTTCTGCAAGTCCAAATAAAAAAATGATTGTCATCGATAAAGGACAAAACGATGGTCTCTATAAAGGTCAAAATGTAATAGGTATAAATGGACTTATAGGACAAATAGTTGAATTAAATATGATTTCATCTAAAGTCATCTTGATAAATGATAAGAATCATAATGTTCCAGGAATTATAAACAGAACTGGTGAGAAAGTTATAATTGCGGGAAATACTGAAGATGGTCAACTAAAAGTTGAATTTGCGCCTATTGATACTCCTATAGAAATTGGCGACATAGTGTCGACCTCAGGAATAGCTGAGAGATTTAAATCAAAAATACCAATTGGGAAAGTAATATTCATAGAAAAAGATCCAGAAAAAAAATTTAGTAGTGTATTAGTAGAACCATTTGAAAATTTAGATAATTTATCGGATGTAATTTTAATTTGGGATTATAAGCCATCTGTTGAGGAAAAAAATGAATAGACCTCTTGTAATTATTCTTTCTACACTTTTATCAGTTATACTTACTATCTCTACATTTCCTCTTGGTTCTTACTCACCTGAGTGGATTATTTTAATAATTATGTACTGGATCATAGCGGTTCCAGGTATGTATAACCTATATATAGTCTGGCTAATTGGAATAATCAAGGATGTAACTGTAAGTTCTGTTCTTGGCATGAATGCTTTTATTTACGTACTACTTGCTTATAGTATAAAAAAATTACATAAGTCACTTAGGTATTTTACAATTATCCAACAGAGCATTATAGTATTCTTCGTATTAATTATTGAGATAACAGTACTATTATGGTTTGACGTATTACTTGATTCTAATATTTTCAGCTCAGATTTGTATTGGAGCTCAGTCACCAGCGCTCTGTCTTGGCCAATTATTTTCCTAAGCTTGAGATACCTCAGGAGAAAGTATAATATTTCATGATAAAAATAGAATCAGATTGTTTACATGAAAAAGAAGCAAATAACCTACAGCTAATCATCCAACAGAGCTTTCTATCAAACGTCAAAGATAATTTAGTCGTAAAGTTTGTTAATGATCAAGTACTTATCGAGAATCATTCACAAAACTCACGCTACACTATAGAAGTTAATCATCCATATCAATTTGATGATACAGATATATTTAATAAAATATTCACACAAAAAAACTCGAGAATTCTAGATTGTACAGGTGGTTTATGTAAGGATACATTAAAGCTTGAAAAATTAGGGCACTCGATTACTGTGATTGAGGAAAATCCAATTATTGTTGCAATGATAAGAGCATTTTTAAATAGAAATAAACATTTAAAAATAACTTTACTCTATGGGAATTCTTTTGATTATCTTAAATACTGTGATTATTGTTATAACTATATATACATAGATACGATGTTTAATAACAAGAAAAATACTGCAAAACCTAAAAAAGAGATGGAAATATTAAGATTAATTTGCAAAGAGAAGATTTTAAAAAATAACTTAATAAAATTATCGCTGAATAAATGCACCCAGGCAGTTGTGTCAAAAGATAAACGACATGATATGGTAGGACTTAAACCAAACTATAGAATTAAAACAAAGCTGGTGTCTTATAATATATTTAAATAAACATTGAAAAAATTCCACATGAAGAAGAATCTCATACGAAACAGAATGGATATTGTGCTAGATAATATAGAGTTTACAGAAATTCTAATGGATTTACCGAAAAATGATTCCCTATCAAAATATATAGACAAAGATAATCATATCGTAAAAATAATATCACAAGATGAAGGAATAATAAGTGAGCTTAAGAGTAATTGTCTTTTAATTTTGGTCATTGAAAATCATGACGTCACTGATAAGTTGATTCAACAAATTGCAAGTATAAGAACTTTTCACCAAAGTAACTTAATCGTAATATACAAGAAATTCAGTTCAGGCACATCTGATGATTTCCATGAAAGTTTAATGTCATTCGGTTTTAAATTACTTTTCACAGAAGAGCAAGAAAAAATCTTCTATGATATTTATGAATATAATATAATTGATTATAAGAACAAGCCAGAATGGCTTAACAGTGATTACTGGGCAAATCCAGAACTTTGGGAGAAATAATGGAAGAACTTATCAAAAATAAAATCTATGCGAAACTCGATGATGCAGATATTAAAGTAGAAGGATCAGACTCAAAATATACGGTGTATGTTAATAGCCGAGAATTTGAAGGTAAGTCGATAATAGATCAACACAAAATTATATACTCAATATTGGATGAATATATAAAATCTGGAGAAATACATGCTCTTACGCTTAAAACTGCACCCAAGAAATGATTCATTTCCGCAAAAGCCATAGCGAATTATCTCAAAAAAAAATTATCCATGTGGATATGGATTCATTTTATGCATCCGTTGAAATAGCCAGAAATCCTAAATTAGCAAAAAGACCTGTAGCTGTAGCAGGCAGCAGTGAAGTGCGTGGTGTTGTGACAACTTGTAATTATATAGCTAGACAGTTTGGAGTCCATTCGGCAATGCCCTCTGTAACGGCAAAAAAATTGTGCCCTGAAATAATTTTTCTACCTGTTGATATGGGTAAATATAGGCTAGTATCAAAAGAAATACACGGTATCTTTAAATGCTATACAAAGATAGTCGAGCCTATCTCTTTAGATGAAGCTTATTTAGATGTCTCTGAGTCACATTACTGCGAGGGTGATGCAAATAAGATGGCTTATCAAATAAGAAAGAAAATATTTAATGATCTAAAAATAACAGCATCTGCTGGTATAGCACCTAATAAATTTCTTGCGAAACTTGCAAGTGAGTGGAGGAAACCTAATGGACAGTTTTCTATAAGTAATGAGATGATTGAAGACTTCGTAAAAAAACTTCCTGTGAGAAAGATTGTGGGAGTAGGAGAAAAAACAGAGAAGAAACTTAAAAGCTTTCATATAGAGACGTGTGAAGACCTACAAGAAAAAAGTCTAGATGAACTTACGGATAACTTTGGGAAATTTGGAATGAATCTTTATGACTTGTGTAGAGGAATCGATAAGAGGTGTGTAGAGCATAATAGAGACTCTAAAAGTTTAAGCGTTGAAGATACATATTCATCAGATCTTATATCAATCTCTGAGTGTAGAAGAGAGATAAAAAAAATATATTTAAAACTTCAAAAGAGACTAGAAGAAAAAATATTGAAAGATCGAAACATTAAGTCTTGTTTCATAAAAATTAAATATAATGATTTCAAAGTTACAACTCATCAAATATCAAGTTCAAATTTGGATATAAATATATATATAAGCTTATTGGAAAAAGTGTTGTCTAAAAAAAAACGACCTATCAGACTACTTGGAGTTGGTGTTATTTTTGATAATCATCAACAACTTAATCTTAATATCTATTAAAAATTACTAGCATTATCATCCCTTTTTTCATATGATGGAAATAATTACTCGAGGGGTGCTCAATGAAATTCGAAACAATTGCCGTACATGGAGGATATTCTCCAGAACCAACTACAAACGCTGTAGCAGTACCGATTTATCAAACAACTTCATACTCATTTAGAGATACTCAGCATGGTGCTGATCTGTTTGATTTAAAAGAATCTGGTAATATCTATACACGGATAATGAATCCAACATCAGATGTTTTAGAAAACAGAGTCGCGGCACTTGAGGGTGGGGTTGGTGCTTTAGCTTTAGCATCTGGATCAGCAGCAACTACATATGCCATTATGACTATATGTGAGGCAGGCGATAATATAGTTAGTACAAGTACACTTTACGGAGGTACCTACACTTTATTTGCTCATCAATTACCAAGATTTGGCGTAGATGTTAAATTTGGAGACCATAGTGAAATTGACCAGATGGAAAAATTAATTGATTCGAAGACAAAAGCTATTTTCTGCGAGTCAATAGGAAATCCTGCTGCAAATGTTGTTGATGTTCCAAAAATGGCAAAGATTGCGAACAAACATAACATCCCTCTTATAGTTGATAATACAGTTCCATCACCCTACATATTTAGACCAATTGAACACGGAGCTGATATTGTTGTTCACTCTTTAACAAAGTATATGGGAGGTCATGGCACAACCATAGGCGGAATCATAGTTGACTCTGGGAAATTCCCATGGGAAAAACATAAAAGAAAATTTAGCAGATTAAATACACCAGATATGTCTTATCATGGTGTTGTGTTTACAGAAGCTGCAGGTAAAGCAGCATTTATTGTTGCCGCAAGAACTGTTGCTCTCAGAAACATGGGGGCTGCGATCTCACCTTTTAACAGCTTTCTAATACTACAGGGGATAGAAAGTCTAGCTGTAAGGATGGACCGTCACTGTGAGAATGCTGTCAAAACAGCTAATTTTCTCTTAAAACATCCGAATGTAACATGGGTAAACTATCCTGGGATACCCAGCAGCCCAGACTACCCTTTAGTGAAAAAACTTATGAATGGAAAAGCTTCAAGTGTTCTTAGTTTTGGTATTAAAGGTGGTAGAGTTAACGGTGGAAAGTTTATTGATAACTTAAATTTAATTACAAGATTAGTTAATATTGGCGACGCAAAATCACTTGCATGTCATCCAGCCTCTACTACACATAGACAACTATCAGAGACAGAACTTGAAAAAGCAGGTGTGCCCGAAGACCTTGTGAGATTATCAATAGGTATTGAAAATATAGACGATATTATTGAAGATCTAACACAAGCGCTAGATGGAGTATTTAAGAAATCTAAAAAGAAGAAATAACTATTTCTTGATATATATTTCTTTGCCAAGTTTTTTGAACTCAAGGGATTTCTCATCTAGTCCAAAGTTAATCGCAACACTATAGTCATCTAAACCTTGTTTATTTGCATAATCACGAATATCTTGAGTAATCTTCATAGAGCAAAAGTGCGGTCCACACATAGAACAAAAATGTGCTACTTTAGCACTCTCTTGAGGTAGAGTTTCGTCATGCATCTCGCGAGATTTATATGGATCTAATCCTAGGTTAAATTGGTCCTCCCATCTAAATTCAAACCTTGCTTTTGATAGAGCATCATCCCTAAATTGTGCTGATGGATGTCCTTTTGATAAATCAGAGGCATGCGCGGCAATCTTATAAGCAATCATGCCATCTTTAACATCATCTTTATTTGGAAGGCCTAAATGTTCTTTTGGAGTAACATAACATAATACAGAAGTCCCGAATGAACCTATATTAGCTGCTCCTATAGCAGATGTAATGTGATCATACCCTGGTGCAATATCTGTTACTAAAGGTCCCAGTGTATAGAAAGGTGCATCAAAGCAAACAGCTTGTTCTCTTGTAACGTTCTCTTTAATCTTATGAATGGGTACATGTCCAGGACCCTCTATCATCACCTGAACATCGTGATCCCATGAGTATTTTGTTAATTCACCAAGTGTGTCTAATTCCGAAAACTGAGCATCATCATTTGCATCAGCTATGCTCCCAGGTCTAAGTCCATCACCGAGAGAAAAAGACACATTATACGACTTCATTATCTGGCAGATATCATCAAAATTGGTATATAAAAAATTCTCTTTATGATGTGCAAGACACCATTTAGCAATTATAGATCCACCTCTAGACACAATGCCTGTAAGGCGATTCATTGTCTTTGGAATATACGAGAGCCTTACGCCCGAGTGAATAGTGAAATAATCAACACCTTGCTCAGCTTGCTCAATCAAAACCTGTCTGTATACCTCATAGTCTAAGTCTTCTGGTTTACCATTAACTCTTTCAAGTGCCTCATATATTGGTACAGTCCCAATAGGCACTGGAGAGTTCCTTATTATACGTTCTCTAGTTTCATAAAGATCTTTTCCTGTAGATAAATCCATTACAGTGTCTGCGCCCCATCTTACGGCCCACAAAAGTTTGTCAACTTCCTCATCAACGTCTGATCTCACCGGAGAATTTCCAATATTAGCATTCACTTTAGTAAGAAAGTTTTTTCCTATAACCATAGGTTCTAATTCTGGATGATTAATATTCGATGGTATTATCGCTCTACCAGAAGCTACTTCATCTCTTACATATTCAGGGGTAATATGATTATTTTCAGTTAGATTTACAGAAATGCTCTCTCTAATAGCAGCATATTCCATCTCTGCTGTAATGATTCCTCTCTTAGCATAGTACATTTGACTTACATTCTCGCCTGACTTTGATATGACAATGTCTTTAAGCTTATTACTCAAAAATTTATTCTTCTTTGAAGATTTACTCTGCCAGTTAAAAGTATTTCTTTTGGAGGATACGACATCGCCACGTTGTATTATCCATTCTTTTCTAATCGGTTTAAGACCGGCATCTAGATCGACCCTATAATCAGGATCTGTATATAGCCCAGTTGTATCATACACATAAACAGGCTCGTTATTTATGGGATTTTCACCTTTTACGAGGGTATCGGAAAGTTCAATTTTTCGTGAGGGCACAGAAATATCATAAGAAGAACCTTTCGTATAATGCTTAACTGATTTTGGAAAATTCTTGCTATATTCCTTTATATCTATTTTAGGTTTGTCTGTCATAATCTGATACTAACATGTTTTAATTGACTTCTAATATAACAATACTAAACTTACCATTGAAATGAAAGACTATAATAGCAGTAGCTTAAATAAGGTAAAAAATTATATAAGGACATTCAATATTATAGACGAGGATGTTCTCGATTCTATGTGCGATACTGACCGTAGTCTATTCACTCCGGATTATTACAAACCATTTGCATATTCAGATATACAAATTCCACTCAGTCATGGACAAAAAATGTTACTGCCAAGTGTCGAGGGGACTATCTTACAGGAGATGAAGTTAACTAAAGAAGACAAACTATTAGTTTGTGGCTCTGGGACAGGATATTTATCTGTATGCGCAACTAAACTAGCGAGTCATGTAACTGGCATTGACATTCATGAAGATTTTATTCAGAAATCTTTTGAAAATACAAAAACACATAAACCAAAAAATCTCTCACTGAAACATTTAGATATAAATAATAATTGGGACATCATATCTGACTATAATACAATTATAATGACTTTTAGCGTAAACTCTTCAAAAATGATTTTAGACCACATGTCTGAGGATTCTAGGGCTTTTATTTTTATTGGAGATGAATATTCCCCTATAAAATCTGGTAAAATCATTTCCAAAACGGAAAATAATGGGTACACTAGGGATCATATTATACAAACAAATATTAACCATATAATCAAAGGACTGAACAACGATGATTGAGAAAACACCAGAGGAAATTAAACAAATAATTGATAATGATGAAGAAATAGTGATTGTGGATGTAAGAGAAGACTGGGAATATGAAATTTGTCGTCTTGAAAATTCAGTTCATATACCTTTACTTCAAGTCGAGGATAAAGTGGATACTCTAAATAAAGATGACACTCACGTAGTAGTTTGTCATCATGGCATAAGAAGTAGGATGATTGGCGAATATCTTGAGAGCGTAGGATTTAAAAACATCATCAATCTTTCAACAGGTTTAGAAGGTTGGGCAACTGATGTTGATAAATCAATGAAAAAATATGAGAGAAAATAAACTATTACTAAAGATCGCGCTTATATGTTTTCTATTTTCACAGAATTCTCATGCGGCTGATTTGACAGATGTATATAAGAGAGCTATCAAACAAAATGATGATTATCAAGTTGTCAAAAATAATAGTTTAATAAGTAAAGAACAATATAATCAAACTTCAAGTTCAATATTTCCAGAAATAAACTTCTCTGCAAGTACTACAGAAACGACAATACAAAGATATATCGGCCCTGGTTCGAATACAGATTTTGACACAGAAACATATAACTTAACGTTGAAGCAACCTATTTTTAGACTAGCATTCTTTGATGAGCTTCAAAAATCAGAGGCATTATTAAGTAAATCTAAAACATATGTTTCTCTTCATAAAAAAATGATTGCTATTAAAACTGTAGAAATGTATTTCCGTTTAATAGATACCCAGAATTCAGTCAGAGAAAGTCGAGCTAAACTTGAATTAGCAAAAAAATACTTATCCAACGGACAAAAACTTTATAGGGATGGTGCATTAACTAGGGATGAATTTAGAGAGATAAAATCAGATCTGGATAAAGAAAAGATATCCTTGGATATGTCTATAAATGACTTTGATAATGCAAAAGCAGACATTTATATATTCACTGGGAAAAAAATATCTGATGTTCATAACTTGAATCTAGAAATTGAATTTCAAAATAATATTTTCATCTCTGAAGATATAATTGATAAAGCTATTTCATCATATGAGACAATTACCATGGCTAATCAAGATATGGATATTTCTCAGAATGCCTTTGAATCAGATAAGTCACGGCACTTTCCAACAGTTGATTTAGTTGCTACTTATGATTACTCAGATGTCACAGGTGGTGCGAGATTTGGTGCCAATAAAAGGGAATCGAGCTCTGTCGGTTTAAGCCTAAATTTCCCGTTATATCAGGGCGGTTACCAGAGTGCAAAAGTTGATGAATCAAGATATAAATATCAAAATGCACAAATAAAATATGAGCAAACAAGGAAGAATTTAGAAAAAGAAATTATTGATAAGGTTACAAAATACAATATTCAACGTAAACTAATATTATCAAACAAAGAAATTTATGAAAACGTAAACAATAGATTTGTTGCTGCAAAAGAAGGCTTCAGATCAGGGATATATACCGATTCTGAAGTTCAACAATCTAAAATTAACTTACTTGAAGCTAAGAATCAATATATAACTGCGCTTTTAAACTATCTATTATTAGAACTAAGTATCAAACAATATACCTCTGATATCGGGATACAAGAAATTAAAGAAATAAATTCGATATTAGTCTGGTAAAAGTACACTTCTAATGATTACATATAACTTTTTTCTATATTTGTTATCACCTCTTATAATTTTAAAAATTTTATTAGACTCATTTTTGAAAAAAGGCGGAGTTGATTTTTTTAGACAAAGAATAGGTTTTATGATTCATAAAAAACTATCAAATGTTGTTTGGATTCATGCATCATCTATCGGCGAAGCAAAAATAGCTCTTAATGTTTCCAAGGAACTATATAATGAGTCAAAAGAATATACATATTTAATTACAACAACAACTTATTCCTCAAAAAAATTGATAGATGATGCTAATGTAGATGTAGCACATTACTATCTCCCATTTGATTTTTATTTTTTAATTAATAGATTCTTGAAAAATATCAATCCGAAAATTTGCATAATTATTGAAACTGAAATTTGGCCAAATTTAATAAAAAAATGTAATGATAATGAAATACCAATAATAATTGTAAATGGTAGATTGTCTAAAAAAACATTGAATGCAAATTCAATAATAAGAAATATATACAAAGAATGTATAAGATACATAACACATGTTTATTGTAAATCTCAACGTGAATTGGAAAATTATCTAGAATTAGGAATGGAGAAAGATAAATTGACTGTCATTGGGAATTTGAAGTTATGTGAACAATTTACACCATCATCTACTCCAAGACTAGTAGAAAGAAAATATGTCCTAGCAGCATCGACTCATAAAGATGAAGAAAGGCAAATTATCACAGAGTGGTTAAAAGTAAATGACAAGAGAATAATGCTAGTAATTGTCCCTCGCCATCCTGAGAGATTAGGAGATATTTTGTCTGATATACCGCTTGATTTGATCAAAATAAGTATTAGGAGTAAAAATGATAAAATTCGAAATAATACTCAAATCTATATTGCAGATACCTATGGCGAACTTGAATCATTCATCGAACACAGTGAATTTGTTTTTATTGGAGGCTCATTAATTGATCATGGGGGGCAAAATTTTCTAGAGGCTGCCGCATATGGTAAATCCATAATTGTTGGCCCTTATATGTATAATTTTATTGATGAGACAGAGGAGTTCCTGAAATCAAATAGCATGATAATGGTAAAGAATTCTCAATCACTCAAACATGTCTTTGAAAAACTAATCAAATCAAAACAAAGAAGAGAATTATTTGGCAACAATGCAAAATCACTTCTATTATCAAAATCAACGACTCTTGATCAGTATAAACAAATTATATTGGGTCATTTGAAATAGATTTATAGCCGATCTCAAATGACTTAAAATCATTTTCGTTATAAATGCCAATTTTGTCTAATGACCTCTTTAATCTATTAATGTTTGATGAAATATCTTTTTTTGATATTTTCTGAATCTTCGACTTATCAAAATCAATAATATAAATTCCTTTTGAGCTCTTATCTGTAGAATTAAATATCTCTCCAGTAACAAGAATATTATTTGCATTCAAGTCTCCATGGAATACTCCATGATGATGCATTCTTGCGACTTCTTTGCCCAACAAATGATATCCAGATGAAATTGCCGATGCATCCCTCTCTCCTCTATAGATTGAGATTAAAGTGGCAGAGAGTGTCTTTGTATCTTCAATCTTTTCTACAACAAGATTAGCTTTGTAGGAGATCATATTTGAGGATATCCAGCCTATTATTGGTTTACATGTATTGAAATTTTTCTTTACAAGATATTTTAAGATAGAATATTCTTGGAATGAGCGAGTATTTTGTAATTTGGCATATAAATAATTATCTCCAAGAAACTTCATCAGACCTTTCCTAAAATAATGTTTTTTTATCCAATGCTCGTTATTTATGAGTTTTACGTTCTCTTTCTCGTCGGAGTTAAAAAAACCATCAATGAATAATTGCTCAATGTTCTTTTCATTGTCTCTTTCATAGAATATTATAGTGTTATTGATCTTTTTTATGACTGTATCTGACATATGTTTCATGACAATAATTCGGTTAAATCGATTTGTATTTTAAGATTATCATCAATAGGTGATATTACACATATGGTTCCAATAATCAATACCCTGAGAAATCAATCTCCTAAACTGAATATTACATGGATTATTAATAAAACAGAATATGAATTAGTAAAAAATATACGAGATATTAATTTTATTATAACTGATAAATCAGATCTAGTTGGTAGTTTGAGTAAAATTCTTGCTCTGAGAAAGAAAATGACATTTGATATTCTTCTCCACATGCAGGTATCTCTGAGATCGAACATTTATAGTTTATTTGTTAAATCTAATAGAAAGATTGGATTTTCAAATAGCTATTCCAAAAATTTACACTCATTATTTCAACATGAGACTATTGAATGTAAAGAAAGGATGCATGTTCTTGATGTATTTTTCTGTTTTTTAAAAAAGATTTCAATTCAGGAAAAACTATTAAATTGGTCAGTAAATTATACAACAGAAAAAACCTTATCTGAGTTAGACAGTAAACGTTATGTGGTTTTCAATCCATTTACAAGTAATAGAAGAATGAATTACCGTGAGTGGGATATCGGGAATTATAAATCAATCGCAGAATACCTTAATAAAAGATACTCTATTGACACTATAATAGTTGGTGGTAAAAGTGAATATGAAAAAAAGATGTCAAAAAATCTTGATAAGAAAGACTATATACATAATATAGTTGGTAAGACTAATCTTCAAAACTTATGTAAGCTTCTTGCAGATTGTGAGTTATATATAGGTCCAGATTCAGGAACACTACACATTGCTTCTATGCTGGGCAAGTCGGTGATTGGATTATACGCAACATCTAATCCGAATAGAACAGGTCCTTACAAAAATATGTCATTTGTCATTAACAAATATCCAGAAGCTCTAAAAAAATACAAAAATAAAAGTGAGTTAGATGCTAAATGGGGGGAAAGAGTCAGAAGTAAAAATGCTATGGCATTGATAAAGATAGAGGAAGTCAAACAAAAAATTGACGAGATACTTGTTTAGCTCTTACTTGCTTTATTAATTACATTTGTAGTTGATTTTCCTGGTATAATATCCACCAAAATAACACTTTTTTTATTTTTCTCCATGCAGTTTCTGCCTGCTATTTCTTTATTACGATAATCACTTCCTTTCACAAGAATATCTGGGAGTATACTACAAATGAGTTTTTCAGGAGTTTCCTCATCAAACAAAATCACATAATCAACGGACTCTAAACCAGAAAGCACATATAACCTATCTTCTTGATTATTTATAGGCCTATTATCTCCCTTGAGTTTTCTAACTGATGCATCACTATTCACTGCAACAATTAACGCATCTCCTAGTTTTTTTGACTCAGCTAAAAGATAAACATGTCCAGAATGAATAATATCAAAACACCCATTGGTCATTACAATTTTTTGATTTTGCACAGTCAAACTTTCACATATCTTAGTGAGGGATTTGATATTAGATATGACCTTAGTCTTTGATTGCATCGAAAAGCTCAGATTGTTCAACACTTGTGGATCCTAATTTTTGTACCGATAAACTTGCTGCTACATTTGACAATTTAACTGATTTCGAGATAGTCTTGCCAGATATCATACATGCAGAGAGAATAGAAATAACTGTATCTCCAGCGCCAGTTACGTCAAAGACATCTTGTTTGATTGTGTTATACGAGATATTTTTTTTGTCTGAAAATAATGTCATACCTTCCTTGCCTGTCGTAACAAGTAAATGATCTATATTGAGTTTTTTTCTCAAGCGCTCTCCCTTTGAGAGAAATTCTATTTTACTACCAGATCTATTCATAATAATTTCAAACTCAGATAGATTTGGTTTTACTAGTGTTGCATTTTTATAATAAGTGAAATCGTCTCCCTTTGGATCTACAAAGGTACGTATACCAATTTTATTTGCATGTGCGATTACCTTTTTAACTATTGGCTTTACAACACCCTTGTCATAATCTGAGATAATGACTCCATCACATTCTTCAAGATAATCTTTAATTTCTGGAAGTGACTTACCCATCATCTTTGAAGCGTATTTATCCTCGTGATCAATTCTCACAAGTTGCTGGTTCCGGTCAATAACTCTTAGTTTGAGGGTGGTTCGGATTGAATTATCAATAATTGGATGGTAAACAATGTTAGATCCAGTTAGTAGCGAATTCAGTGAATCACTTGCCTCATCATCACCAACTAATCCAACTAACATCACATCCATACCAAATACAGATAGATTTTGAGCTACATTCGCGGCCCCTCCAGGTTTATCAAATGAGGTATCGATATCTACAACAGGTACTGGAGCCTCAGGAGAAATGCGATCAACTCTACCCATCCAGTATCTGTCTAACATTAGATCGCCTATAACAAGTATTTTTTTTCTTTTGATCATAGATTAAGCTTCACTTATACAGTGGTTAACCAGTCGCTATATTTATTGATTTTACCATGAATCAAGTCAAAGTAGTTTTTTTGAAGTGTCTTCGTTATATCTCCAGGTTGTGCATTTCCAATCTTTTTATCATCAACTTGCACGATTGGGGTTACCTCTGCTGCTGTTCCTGTAAAAAATGCCTCATCGCAATCAAATACTTCATTAATATCAATTTTTCTCTCTACCGTCTCTATATTAATGTCCTTTGCTAAATCTATGATTGTTTTTCTTGTGATGCCATCAAGAACAGTGACAAGATCAGGTGTTATCAATTTACCATCCTTTATAAGAAAAAAATTTTCACCTGAGCCTTCGTTAACAGTATTATTAGATCCTAGAATTAGAGCTTCGTCAAAACCACTTTCAAGAGCATCAGTAAGTGCCAACATTGAATTTAAGTAATTGCCTGTGGCTTTTGCTTTGTATAGCATTGCTTCGGGGTCTCTCTTTGGAAATTTTGATATCTTAACTTTTATACCATTAATTATTTTTTCTTCACCTAGATATGGTCCCCAATCCCAAGATGCTATTGCTACATGTACTTTAAGATTATCAGCACGTAAGCCCATTCCCTCATTTCCATAGAAGCATATTGGTCTTATATATGCATTTTTTAAATGATTTTGTTTAACCGATTCACATTGAGCATCCATTAATTGCTGAACTGAATAAGGAATTTTCATGCCAATTAGTTTGGCTGACTGGAAAAGTCTTTCCGTGTGATCATCTAATCGAAAAATCGCCGTGCCATTTTCACTCTCATATGCTCTCACTCCTTCAAAAACGCCTGTGCCGTAGTGTAAGGTGTGGGAAAGAACATGAATACTCGCATCTTTCCAGTCACAGAATGTTCCGTCTAGCCAAATTTGTCCTTTAATGTCCGAGATAATCATTTTTTTACAAGATATAAATGAAGAGCATAGCATGAGTTATATAATGAAAATACTTCTATTTTTGATAAAAATTGTTACGAGCAAGATATTTGTAATTGGGTTTTTTGAGTGTATAATGAGAATCATTCTCATTTTAAATGAGTTGATTATTATTTATAAGACTTTACTAAAGGTATTGGTTATGTTGAAAAATTTTTTTCACTATTTAGGTAGCGTTGGTCAAGATTTAAAATTCTTACTAGTATTAATTGTTACAATTAGCTCAATGACTGCAACGTCCGTGCTAGCAAATGAAGTTAATATTTACAGTGCAAGAAAAGGATATTTGATGCAACCATTAGTTGATGCATTTCAAAATCAAACGGATATCAAAGTTAATGTCATTTCAGGCAAAGCTAAGGTTTTACAAAAAAGAATTAAACAAGAAGGAAGGAATACAAGAGCTGATGTGTTATTGACAGTAGATGCTGGTAACTTATTTAACGCAAAAAAAGATGGGCTTCTAAGGCGAATAAATTCATCTAAACTCAACTATCTTATCCCAGGATATTTAAGAGATGACGAAGGGTATTGGTATGGATTATCCATAAGATCGAGAGTTATTATGTATAATCCAGAAAAAGTAAAACCATCAGAGTTATCTACATATGAAGATCTTGCAAGTGAAAAATGGAATAAAAGAATATGTATCAGATCATCTAGTAACATTTATAACCAATCATTACTCGCATCAATCATTTCTCATAATGGAGAGATCGAAGCTGAGAAATGGGCTAAAAATGTTAAAAATAATTTCTCTAAAGATCCTAAAGGAAATGATAGAACTCAGATGACATCAGTAGTATTAGGAGAGTGTGATATCACCGTAGCGAACACATACTATCTTGGAAAATGGATCGCATCAGAAAAAGATAATGAACGAAAATATGCAGAAAAAATATCAGTGTTTTTCCCTAATCAAGCTGACAGAGGTGCTCATATAAATATAAGCGGGGCTGCTGTGATGAAACACTCAAAAAATTACAAGAATGCAATTACTTTTCTAGAGTTCTTAGCAAGTGATGAAGCACAAAAACTTTACGCTAAAGCTAATCATGAATACCCTATTAGAGATAATATACCTGTAAGTGATATTGTGAATTCATGGGGATTTCCATTCAAAAAAGATACACTAAACCTTGACGAGCTTGGTATTAATAATAGTAAGGCAGTAATGATTTTTGATAGAATTGGTTGGAAATAAAAAGTCGTGAAACAATTAGATTTTTATAATGATAGGATAATACTCTTATTCATAATAAGCATAGTAGTAATTCCAATACTAACAGTCTTCTCATTTTTATTCTTCCCTTCTAGTGAATTATGGATTCATTTACGAGCGACGTTAATTGATGATTATATTTTTAATACTATCTTTATAACTTTATTTGTCTCATTATTTACAACTATAATCGGTGTTACAACAGCATGGCTTGTTGTAATGTATGATTTTCCAGGAAGACATGTTTTTAAATGGTTGTTAGTGATGCCTATAGCAATACCTGCATATATCTCAGCATATATCTATGCAGGGTTAACTGAGCCTTCTGGTTTTCTATTTGATTTTTTGGATCTTAACTTTAACCTAGGAAAAGAACTGTTTTCTTTAGTCGATATAAGAAATATTTACGGTTCTATTTTCATATTAAGCATAAGTCTTTATCCATATATCTATCTGTTGTGTTATTCATCATTCCGTGAACAATCATACTGTGCGCTTGAGGTCGGAAAATCCCTAGGGCTGAATGACATGAAATCATTTAATCGTATCGCTTTACCATTGGCTAGACCAGCGATTGTAGCAGGACTCAGTTTAGTTATGATGGAATCCTTAGCAGAATTTGGGACAATGGATTATTATGGTGTAGCAACGTTCACGACTGGCATTTACCGTACATGGTTTGCTCTAGGAGACGAATCAAGCGCTCTCCATCTAGCTTCGATTCTTTTATCTTTTGTTTTTATATTAATCGTAATGGAGAAATATTCACGAGGAAGTAGAAAGTACTATCATTCTTCTCAAAAGAATAAAACACCCCTTGAAATGAGGCTTTATGGTAAAAAAGCAATTCTTTCTACACTCTGGTGTCTTGCTATCGCATTATTAGGTTTCATAATCCCAATATTCCAGTTAATCATATGGTTATTTGAAACTTTTGATTACGCTCTCAGAGATAGCTTCTTTAATATAGTTTTCAACTCGATATTCATTTCAAGCATATCTGCAATTCTTATTGTCTTAGTGTCTATCTACGCATCATACAAAAATAGAGTAATGAATGATAAATTTACTAACTTCGCACTAAAAATATTTTCACTTGGATATTCAATACCAGGTGTGGTAATAGCAGTAGGAATAATAATTTTTGTAACGTCATTAGATAATATTCAGTCATTTCTGTTTGATGACCCTATTTACTTTTTTAGCGGCTCTCTTGTAGCGCTCTTCATTGCATATCTAGTAAGATTTTCAACCCTTTCTCATAATGCGACTGAGGCAGGTCTGAGTAAAATTAAAAGAAATATTGATCTTACAATTAATACCTTTCACCTAAGCCCAATTACCTCGCTAAGAAAAGTACATATTCCAATGATGAAAACCACTATTATCACTTCGTTAATACTTGTTTTTGTTGATATAATAAAAGAGTTACCAGCAACACTTATACTCAGACCATTTAATTTTGATACGCTTGCAATAAATGTATATGAATTAGCACTATCAGAGCAATTAATGTATATTGCATCTCCATCTCTCATGCTTATCATCATTGGACTAATTCCTGTTATAATACTTATTAACAACACAATCATAGAAAAAGATGAAAAGTTTAAAACTTGAAATAAAAAATATTTCATACTCAATTAATAAAAATCTTATATTAGATGATCTAAATTTAAATATTTTTCCAGAAGAAATAATATCTATCATTGGGCCAAGTGCGTCTGGCAAAAGCTCTTTGCTTAGAGTAATTGCTGGATTTGACCAGATAAATTCAGGACGTATCATATTAAATGAGAAGATAGTTGATGATGCTAGTACATTTATCAAACCTAATGATCGAAATGTTGGTATTATTTTTCAAGACCTGGCGCTCTTCCCGCATCTTAATTGCGAGGAGAATATATTATTCGGTGTTTCTAACCTAGAAACAAGCGAGAGAAAAAGTAGACTGAAGAAACTTAGCACGTTATTAGATATAAATAATATACTAGAGAAATTCCCTCATGAAATCTCCGGAGGTCAACAACAACGGGTTGCTATCGCAAGAGCTCTTGCTCCGAAGCCTGAACTCCTGTTGTTCGATGAACCCTTTAGTGCATTAGACGAAGAGCTAAAAGACTTGTTGATTGCTGACGTCAAAATATTATTAAAAACTGAAAAAATAACATCAGTATTTGTAACTCATAATATTAAAGAGGCCTTTCAATTATCGGATAAGATAGCATATTTATCAGATAGAAGAATAATTCAAAACGAAACACCCTACAACATATACCATAAACCTTTGTCCAAAGAAATCGCACATTTCTGTGGCAATGGGTGCTTTATAAGAGGCACTGTTGTTGATTCTAACCATGTAGCTACTCCACTGGGTAAAATTTTTGGTGAGACGATACCCTACAAAACTAATGATCATGTAGATGTTATGATCAGACCAGATGATGTTGTTCATGATGATAATTCTACAGAATCTGCTCGTGTAGTAGATAAGAAATTTTTTGGTTCCGATTTCCTATATAAACTAGAGCTTAAGGATGGCCAAAGTATACTTTGTCTCACTCCAAGCCATCATGACCACTCGATAGATGAAGTAATAGGCATAAGAGTTGAGATAGATCACCTTGTTTTGTTTGGTATTTAATTATAAATCTCGTAATTTTCTTCTAAGTATTTTTCCAACATTATTTTTTGGTATCTCATTAACGAAAATAATCTTCTTTGGTTGCTTATATAGAGTTAGGCCAGACCTACAATACTCTGCGATTTCACTTTTGGTTACATCTTTCTGCTTTTTTACTACATACAAAAAGATAATCTCTCCCCTATTTAAATCAGGTTTACCAACAACGCCACATTCAAGCACACTATCGTGATTAGACACATAGTCTTCGATCTCATTAGGATAAACATTGTATCCAGAAGATATAATCATATCTTTCTTTCTATCAACGATGTATAAAAATCCATTCTCATCAATTTTACTTATATCTCCTGTTTTAAAAAAACCATCATCTGTGAATGATTTTTTTGTTTCATCAATATTATTCCAGTACTCACTCATCACCTGTGGTCCCTTTACGCATAGCTCACCAATATTACCCAGAGCAACCTCTTGGTCATTATCATCTCTGATTGATACATCTGTAGATGGTAGTGGTAATCCAATCGATCCATTAAAATCCTCTGATAAAGGATTAACGCTTACTATAGGTGATGTCTCTGTTAAACCATAACCTTGAGTAATTGAGCAACCTGTAACATCTTTCCATTTTTTAGCTGTAGATTTTAAAACAGCCATCCCACCTCCGACTGAGAATTTTAGGTTATCAAAATTAGAGTTTCTAAATTTAGAGCTAGTGAGTAATAGGTTAAATAAAGTATTTACAGCAGTTATCACTGTGAATCTGTGCTTCGACAATGTTTTGACAAAATCTTTTAAATTCCTTGGATTCGTGATGAGAATATTTTTTGCTCCTATTTTATAGAAAAAGAGCAAATTAACGGTCAGAGAAAATATGTGATATAGGGGCAGAGCAGTAATTATAATCTCTTGCCCTTCTTTGACAATTGATTTAACCCATAGCTCAAGTTGATGAACATTTGATAAAAGATTTGAGTGTGTCAAGACAGCAGCCTTTGATTTACCTGTAGTCCCTCCAGTATACTGTAACAAAGCAATATCATCTCTAGCAATAGTAACCACTGGAGGTTTATTTTTATAAATCATAATGTCAGAAAACGAAATAAGTCCTTTATTGAGTGATTTATAATCACCTTTAAAATATAAGATACTGCTGACGACTATTTTCATTAGAGGAGACAGTAAATCTGATGGCCTACAGACGATAATATTCGAAATTTTTGTATCATTCAGTATTGGCTCTAGTTCTACCAAGAATTTATCAAGAACTATTATTGTCTCAGCTTCACAATCTTCAAGAACATTTTTTAATTCTCTAGTTGTAAATAACGGATTAATGTTTATAACAACAGCACCAAGTCTGAGCGATCCGAAAAAACCAACAGGGAATGAAAGTAGGTTTGGTAACATTATCGCTATCTTATCACCTTTTACGATACTTAATTCATTTGACATATAAGCTGCCAGACGCTCTGAATAAAGACGAGTATCTTGAAAAGAAAGAGATGAGCCTAAGTTATTAAATGAAATATGTTTAGAAAATTTATTTGAAGCATGGTCTACTAGATCAATTATTGATTGAAATTGTAACTGCGAAATTTCACCAGGAACATTTTCGGCGTATTTATCTATCCAAATCTTATCCATATCTCATATTAACATCTTGATATACTAGATATGAAAAAATAACTTAATCATGACGATAAAAAAAGCTCTTGGAGTTCAAGAGCTTTTTTGTATTTGATAAGGTTTGGTGTCTTGAGTAATTACATACCCATGCCGCCCATACCCATGCCGCCCATACCGCCCATATCAGGCATAGCTGGAGCAGCACTAGCTGCTTGATCATCAGAAGCCTGTTCGGTAACCATACATTCCGTGGTTATCATAAGGCCTGCAATAGATGAAGCATTTTGAAGAGCTGTTCTAGTAACTTTGGTTGGATCAAGAATACCCATTTTAAGCATATCGCCATATTCAGATGTGGCTGCATTGTATCCGAAAGAATCTTTCCCTTCTTCTACTTTTGATAGAATAACAGAGCCCTCATGTCCTGCATTTGTGACAATTTGCTTAAGTGGTTCTTGCATGGCTTGTTTGGCAATCTGAATTCCTTGATCTTGATCTGGATTATCGCCTTTGATTTTATCTAATGCGGATCTTGCTCTTATCATAGCTACGCCACCACCTGGCACAACACCCTCCTCGACCGCTGCTCTAGTTGCATGAAGTGCGTCTTCAACTCGAGCTTTCTTCTCCTTCATTTCTACTTCTGTTGCAGCTCCTACTTTGATAACTGCAACACCACCTGCTAATTTAGCCACACGCTCTTGCATCTTTTCTTTATCATAGTCTGAAGTAGCTTCCTCAATCTGAGAGCGAATTTGATTAACCCTTCCTTCAATTGTTGCTTTTTTTCCACCACCATCAATGATAATAGTGTTCTCTTTAGTGACATTAATCTTTTTTGCTGTCCCGAGGATACTGATGTCAGCTTTTTCAAGGCTTAAGCCGACCTCCTCTGCTATCACAGTCCCTCCAGTTAAAATTGCTATATCCTCTAGCATAGCTTTTCTTCTATCGCCGAAGCCTGGAGCTTTTACGGCTGCCACTTTTACAATTCCTCTGATACTATTTACAACCAGTGTTGCTAACGCTTCACCTTCTACATCTTCTGCGATTATCAATAGTGGTTTACCTGATTTTGCCACACCTTCTAAAACGGGCAACATATCTTTTATATTCGATATCTTCTTATCGTATAACAGAACATATGGGTCCTCTAATTCAGTCGTCATAGTTTGTTGGTTAGTAGCAAAATATGGTGACAGATAACCTCTATCAAATTGCATACCCTCAACAACATCAAGATCATTGTCTAGGGATTGGCCTTCTTCTACTGTGATGACGCCTTCTTTTCCAACTTTGCCCATTGCCTCTGCAATAATTGAGCCAATATCTGTATCTGAGTTAGCTGATATTGTGCCTACTTGCTCAATGGCACTTTGATCAGTACATGGTTGAGACATTTTTTGAAGGCTCTCCACTGCTACAGTGACCGCTTTGTCAATACCTCTTTTTAAATCCATCGGGTTCATTCCAGCCGCGACACACTTTAGACCTTCTTTTAAAATAGATTGCGCAACAACTGTTGCAGTAGTAGTACCGTCACCCGCAACATCTGAGGTTTGTGATGCAACTTCTTTAACCATTTGCGCACCCATGTTTTCAAATTTATCTTTAAGCTCAATTTCTTTGGCAACAGATACTCCATCTTTCGTCACTGTTGGAGCTCCAAAAGATTTATCTAAAACAACATTTCGACCTTTAGGGCCTAAAGTTGTTTTCACTGCATTCGCTAATATATTAACGCCTGCTACTAATTTTTTTCTCGCGCTATCGCCAAATTTTACTTCTTTTGCTGTCATTTTTTCTTCCTCTAAATCTAATTAATTTATAATTGCTGTAATGTCATCTTCTCTCATCACAAGAAGTTCTTCGCCATCAACATTCACTTCTGTGCCTGAGTATTTACCAAATAAGATCATGTCGCCTACTTTTACATCCAATGGCCTTACATCTCCGCTTTCTAGGATTTTTCCTTTACCAATAGCTAAAACCTCTCCTTTGATTGGTTTTTCAGTAGCCGAGTCCGGGATTACAATTCCTCCTGGAGATTTTTTTTCCTCTTCCATTCTTCTAACGATGACACGGTCGTGTAAAGGTCTTATATTCATGTTTTATCCTCAATTTTGGTTAAATTTGGGGTCCCCAAAAGCCCCGATAGAGATAGTATATGGGTGTTTCATGAATATTCAAGCCTTAATGCCGATCAGTGTTAATCATCATTATTTTTATGCTCGACGTCAATAATAGTCTTTTTATCCCTTCTAGGGGAAAAGTCATGACGATTCCTCATCATCATAGTGATTATCTGAGTCTGTATTGGTCCCATGAGTAACAATATTCCGACAGAATCCGTCAGAATTCCGGGGATGATTAGGCAGATAGCACTGACAACGTTGAAAATGCTTTTTTGTATTTCCTTGTCAGGTATATCGCCTGATTTGATCTTCTCTTGGATATTATTGAGATTTATAAAAGTACCAATCTTAAGCAAATAGATCCCAAAAATTGCTGTGAGGAGAGTTAATGAAATAGTCATAAAAGAGCCTATTAACCCGCCTACTTCAATAAACAGGAGAATTTCTATAATGGGGAATAAGACAATAAAGAAAAGTATCTTATTGTTACCTATCATGATTCATTCCAGTGTACTCTCATAATTAATCTTAACAGAGACTTATTTAAATATTATTAAAATATCCTATAATTAGAGGATGTTATCAACAATCAAAACGATAATTTCTGTCGCCTTATTGCACATGCTTTGTTCATCCCCTGGTCAGACGGCTATTAATTCAGGACAAACCCAATTTTTATCCCCAGATGATGCGTTCAGAATTAACCTTAATTATATAGACGATCGAAATATACAAATAATTTGGGATATTGAAAAAGACTACTATTTATATGTAGGAATGTTCGATTTCAAGTTAGATGGTAACACTAACAAAATTAGAGAAATTTCATTACCTGTTGGACAAAAAAAAGTTGACGAATTCTTTGGCGAAGTAGACATTTATAAGACTAAAGTTGTCGTTGATTTATCCTTTGAAAGTCCTCTAAATCTTACAAAGCTCATTGTTAAATATCAGGGTTGTGCTGAAGCAGGGCTTTGCTATCCCCCAATTCAAAAAATATTTGAATTAAAATCACATAATTCTAAAGTAGATGGCTTTGTTTCAGTTAATATGAATAATGACCAAATCGGTATAAGTAAACAGCTCTTTGACAAACCTCTAATTTATAATATCTTCCTTTTTCTCCTAGCTGGTTTATTATTGTCATTCACACCTTGTGTTTTTCCTATGATACCAATATTAACAGGTTTAATTGTGGGACAAGGAACAGGCATCACGCCAAGGAAATCTTTTCTGTTATCTTTTACATACGTATTTTTTATGGCTATAACGTATTCATTAATTGGAATTCTCGTTGCTTTGTCTGGAGCTAATATTCAAGCCAGTCTGCAAAACCCCTATGTAATAACTTTTTTTGCGTTACTTTTTGTATTTTTAGCCTTAGCAATGATGGGTTTCATGAAAATTGAAATACCAAGGTCCATCCAAAATTTTATAATTAGTAAATCAAATAACAACAGCTCTGGGTCCTACATAGGTGTTGCAATTATGGGAGCGCTATCAGCATTAATAGTTGGACCTTGTGTAACTGCTCCGCTTATTGGTGCTCTAATATACATTGCCACATCTGGTGATCCGTTTGTTGGTGGTATAGCTTTATTCTCACTAGGGATTGGTATGGGTATACCTTTGTTAATTCTTGGTACATCTGCGACTGCGGTTATAAAACGAATAGGTAAGTATTTACCTATAGTAAATATAATTTTTGGTTTTCTATTTCTGATAGTCGCGGTGTGGCTAATCGAAAGAATCATTTCAATAGAATTATCAGCTATATTATGGGCATTAGTGGCATTAACTTTATTATTACAATTTATATACTCATCTGACTTGAAAATACTTAATAACTATTTCCGATTCTCCGTAATAGCAATTTTTTCATCATATATTGCATTGCAGTCACTAGGTATATATCAAAATAATAATTATAATCCTATGTTTAGTTTTGTAGAGCAAAAAAATATTTTAGAATTTAAAATAATTTATGAAAGAGATGATCTGATTAAAGAAATTAATTCATCTGGAAAATTAACTATGGTAGATTTATATGCAGATTGGTGCATTGCATGCAAAGAATTAGAAAAATATACATTTACCGATAAACGTGTAAGCGAGATACTTAAACAAATTAACTTAGTTAAATATGATATTACTGAATCAACCGAAGGAAGTGGCAAATTCCTGAGTGATTATAGTTTATTTGGGCCACCTGTTATTCTATTTTTTGATGATGATGGCAGAGAATTGAAAGATGCTCGCGTCGTTGGTTTTGTTGACTCAGACACTTTTCTTAAAAAATTGAATAAAATACACCATTCTAGAAAAAATTGATAATTTCTCAATAAAAGCTTGTAAAATCGTCTAAAATCATTAAACTTCTATTAAAACACAGGGTAAAGCATTTGTCTAAAATCTTATTAATTAATGGGCCAAATTTAAATCTTCTGGGAACAAGAGAACCAGATGTATACGGCAAAACCACATTGAGTCAGATAGAGGAAAAATTGTCTGGAAGCGCTAAAGATGCAGGCCATGAATTATCATGTATTCAAAGTAATGCAGAACACGAACTAATTGATGCTATTCAAAAGGCAAAAAAAGACGGAGTAGAGGCAATTATAATAAATCCAGGGCCATTTACTCATACAAGCATAGCTTTAAGAGATGCTTTTTTAAGCACAGAGATACCATTTGTAGAGATTCATATCTCTAATATTTTTCAAAGAGAAGATTACAGAAAAAAGTCTTTTTTAAGTGATGTTAGTATTGGATGCATCGTAGGATGCGGTGTTAATGGATATGGTCTAGCAATGCGTCGTGTTAAAAGTTTTTTGAGAGATAAATAGGATGGATTTGAGAAAAATTAAAAAGCTAATGGAACTACTTGAGGAGTCAGGTATTGCTGAAATTGAAGTTAAGGAGGGTGAGGAATCTATAAAATTGTGTAAACAAACAGCGATACAGCAAACTAGTCCGCAGTATATTGCCCCACCAACCGCCCCTATCGATGAATCTATAAAATCTCCATCAGAAGATAAATCTACGAGTAATGATGCAATAAGTGATGTTCCTGATGGTGAACTAATAAAATCACCTATGGTGGGTACTTTTTATCGTTCAGCATCTCCTGATTCAAAACCATTTGTTGAAAAGGGTCAAAAAGTAAAAAAAGGTGACACTTTATGTATCCTAGAAGCGATGAAAATGATGAATCAAGTCAATGCAGAAATAGGTGGAACTATTATAGATATTCTTGTAGACGACTCTGAACCGGTTGAATTTGATCAACCGTTATTTGTAATAAAGTAATGATAGAAAAAATCTTAATCGCCAATAGAGGTGAAATAGCTCTTAGAATTTTAAGGGCTTGTAAAAAACTTAGTATAAAAACTGTAGCAGTACATTCTACAGTTGATAGGCAACTCCCGCATGTTAAAATGGCTGATGAATCAGTTTGTATCGGTAAAGCTGATCCAAGTAAAAGTTATTTAAATATTCCATCCATTATAAGTGCTGCAGAATTAACTAATGCAGATGCTATACATCCCGGATATGGATTTCTCTCTGAATCAGCAACTTTTGCAGAAATTGTTGAATCGAATAAATTCATTTTTATAGGCCCTCCAAGTAAAGTGCTCAAAAAAATGGGCGATAAAATTAAAGCAAAGAAGGCTATGAGAGAATTCGGTGTTCCATGTATACCAGGTTACGATGGCATACTTCCTGATGATGTTAAAAATAATATTAAAGAAGCGAAAAAAATTGGTTTCCCAATAATGCTAAAAGCAATACATGGTGGTGGTGGAAGAGGAATGATGATTGTGCGATCTGAAGATGAATTAGCTGATGCGATGAAAATTACTAAATCAGAAGCACAAAATTCTTTTGGAAATGGCGATCTATATTTTGAAAAGTTTTTTGATAAACCCCGACATATAGAAATTCAAGTCATGTGTGACAATTATGGGAATGCCATACATTTAGGCGAACGTGACTGCTCGCTTCAAAGAAGAAATCAGAAAGTTATTGAGGAAACAACTGCAATTAATATACCAAGAGAGAAAATATCTGAAATTGGGGAGATATGTTCAGATGCATGTAAGAAACTTAACTACAGAGGTGCTGGAACATTTGAATTTTTATATCAAGATGGACAATTTAGTTTTATTGAAATGAATACGAGGATTCAAGTTGAGCATCCAGTAACTGAATATCTAACAAATTTTGATCTAATCTCGGAACAAATTAAAGTTGCATCAGGTGAGAAACTTCAATTATCACAAGATGATGTCAAATTTAATGGTCATGCTATTGAATGTAGGATCAATGCAGAAGATCCAGAAACATTTATGCCGTCACCAGGAATGATTAAATTATTTCATCCACCAGGAGGTCCTGGTATTAGAACTGATTCACATATATATAGCGGGTATGTCGTACCACCCAACTATGATTCAATGATAGCGAAAATAATAGCCTACGCAGAAGATAGACAAACAGCAATAAAGAAGATGCTTTTTGCTCTTGATGAGACAGTTATAGAAGGGATTAAGACAAATATTAAATTACATAAAAAGTTATTAAAGAGCGATTTTTTTAGAAATGGCGATTTTACAATTAATACACTAAACGCTTTTATAAAAGAAAAAAGATAAGAGCTTAATCCTTGATATCAGAAAATTGTAGCGCCAAATATTTTAATTTCATCATCTTCTACTCCTAACACTAATCTACCTAAAAAATCACCATCAACGCTATTGCTCCGTTGTTTGAATAAAACTGTAATATAATTATTTCTTCTTAGGCAACCAAGATTATCGTATTTACTAGATAGGTTGGTCAGGACCTCGTTTCTTGACCATTGCTTACCGATCTCCACTTCATTAGAAGCAAGCATCATTTCTTTTGAGAAGTTGCGAGTAAATGCATTGTAATCCTTCTTGTTAGAGCTTTTTATTAACTCTTCCCAAAAAGGATTAGCAATCTTAATTATTTCTTTATCAGTCTTACCAAGTAAATCCATTTGACTTAAGAAGCTTCTGATTCTCCTTTCTCATCATCTATTAAATGATAGAGAGGTGCTTTCTCTATCTCAAATTTACCAGTTTTAGGGTCTCTTCGTGATACAGTCAAGCAATGCCAATTTTCATCATCTAGTTTTAGGAAATCGCCACGATAGTAATAACCTGGCCATCTTGTCTCCTCTCTGAATAAGGTGTGCTCAGTAACACATTGTGACACCAGCGCACGATGCTTAACTTCCCACGCCCTCATCAATTGATGATAATCCTCTGCACCAATATGCTCCAAATCTTCTTGGAGTATTCCAAGATCTTTAAGTGCCTTCTTTAGAGTATTTCCATTAGTCATATAATTAGTCCCGATACCGCCTACATAATCATCCATGATTTTCTGCAGTCGTTGTAACGCTTGTATTGGTAACAAATAGCTTGGTGAGACTGTTCCTCCTGTAATCTCATTCCTACCAACTCTATAATTCTCTAATGGTTTGAATATCTCAGTTTTGAAATTATCAATTTGCTCTTCAGTCACTTTAATTCCGTTTGCTTTACCATCATTGATGTATTGGACTGCGGACTTCGCACAAATTCTACCTTCGGTAAATGACCCTGACGAGAATATATGTGGTGTTCCACCAGCTGCATCACCTGCGCCGAATAGTCCATTAACAGTCATCATCCTATTATATCCCCAGAAATACTCGGGAGGCGATAAATCCTCTGGTCCACTCACCCACGCGCCTGAGCATGTAGCATGTGAGCCCATAACATATGGCTCCGAAGTTGTTAATTCTGGATTTTGGTATTTAGGGTCAATGTCTTGCGATGCCCACACAACAGCTTGACCGACAGTCATTCCTAAAAAGTTTTCCCAACCAATTACTTCTAAATGTGGATCTTGAAACGCTTCCATAGTCACCATATGTATTGGTCCACCGCCAGCAGCTGTTTCCTGAATAAATGCATGATTTCTTAAGCATGTAGGTCTTGGAACATGATCAATATACTCACCGACTATTGCTTTTGTGTTGTCATACCATTTCTCTTCGTAATTTTCACCTGCTGCGTTTTGTGTATATGTTTTAAGGTGAAGAAAATACGCTCCCACAGGACCATAACCGTCTTTAAACCTTGTTAGAACAATACGATTTTCCATCTGTGTCATCTTCGCACCAACAGCTATTGGAAGGGCGTATGCTGACCCATTACTCCAAGGTGCGTACCATGTTCTACCCATGCCTTCACCGACTGCTCTTGGTTTAAATAAATGTGATGCACCGCCGGCACAACAAATAACTGTTTTAGACCTGAAAACATGATAATCCCCAGTCCTCATATTAAATCCAACAGCACCACCAATACGATTCTCATCAGACTCATCCATCAAAAGATGAGTTATCATCACCCTGTTGTATATTTTGTCTGCTGACTTTTTTGCTGCTTCTGCAACAATTGGTTTATAGCTCTCGCCATGAATCATAATCTGCCATTTTCCTTCTCTTTGATATCTCCCAGTTTTTTCGTTTCTCATTAATGGTAAGCCCCATTCTTCAAACATATGTACAGCAGAATCCACGTGTCTGGCTGCGTCATATGCCAAGTCTTCTCTGACCATTCCCATTAAATCATTTCTAGCATATCTTACGAAATCTTCGGGCTGATTCTCATCCCATCTCATTCCCATATAGCAATTTATTGCATAAAGCCCTTGTGCTACTGCTCCACTTCTATCAATGTTTGCTTTCTCTGCACATATGATCTTCATGTCTCTTCCCCAATACCTTGACTCAAATGTAGCTCCTGTTCCAGCCATTCCGCCACCTACAACAAGAATATCGCAATCTTCATAAATTGTTTTTGATTTAGCCATTAGTAGTATACTCCCTGTTTGAGTTTCCCAACTTTTTGCATTTCCGGTAAAACTCCATCCTCTCTTTTAAGATATTTTGGTTCGTTATAGAGTAATTGCGATTTAAACTCATCTTTAGATGGTCCATTCTTTTCTGATAGCTTAGGAATGTATTTTCCCCAAGGTTGAGTTGTAATTGGTGAAACAAAATTCTTGATAGTTCCGTTACGGAATTTGATTTTCCAAGATATTGTTCCTTTTTCTTCCTCTCTCAGTACTCTAACTTTATGACCCATAGGAGCAAAGTCAGCGTAACCTCTCACATCAATAGCATTCTGCGGACATGCTTTCACACAGGAATAGCATTCCCAGCAAAAATTTGGCTCAATATTTACCGCCCTTCTGATTAATTTATCAATGTGCATGATGTCCGATGGACAAATGTCCACGCAGTGGCCACAACCATCACATCTTGTCATATATACGTATGTTGACATATTTATCTCTCCTTAATAATTCTGAGGTTCTGAGCGTTTTATGCCCAAACCAAATTGTTTTGGTTTATCTGCTGGCTCTGGAAGATAATCTCTAGACCCATCAGCTTCTGCCAAATGTTTTTGAATAGCTGCTCCTGGTTTGTAAAACATATGAGCAAATTTAGACCAGTAAACTCCTCCAAATAAAACGATATTTGAAAGGATAAATAAAATTAAAAATAATGACGATAACCCTGAAGAACCATTGAATTGAAAAAATGACCATAGTAATCCAAAAGTTGAAGTTGCTACTAGCGCTAGAACAAAAAGATCTGCCATCACTATTCGATTCCATGGGTTACCCTCTGATCTAACATCGACTCTCAAGAAAAACCAAAACCAGTATCCGCCTACACATGTCATTAAAGCTCCAACATGCCATAAAATTGGATAAACAGCTGGCGTAGTCGTCGAAGTAGGAAAAGAGAAAATCATTATTACTGACGTAGCCCAAAAAATGATCGTCCCATACATACCAAGTAAATGAGCTGCTCTTCTTTTTACACCACAGAACTCAGCAGATGTAGCAACATCATGGGCTAAAGTTTTCGCTATGATGGTGACTTTCTCACCAGTAGGTACATTTCTTGTTGCTGATTTTTTTAGTTTTTTCGAATTTTCAAAGAAATACTTCGCATTCTTTTTATGAATCATATCTAGTATTGTTCCGCCAACAGTTAACGCTACCATCACTAACACAAATATCTGCATCGCGATAGCTGATATGAAACTAGATAATTCCACAAAAGGATTTATAGATAACATACAATCTCTCCCTATGTTATTCCCTAATAAAATTAATTTTAGGAAATTAATTTGTCCTAAATAACACAGTCCTTTGTATAGTAATTTGAATTCCTTTCACAGGTATAATTATAGGATATATTGCCCACATTAGGAATTATTTATTTAGAAAAAATGACAAAAAAACAACTATTTTGAGCGATAATATGCCTTGAGGATGTCTGCAACCTCTTTTCTTGCAAATTCAGCCGGCAAGTCCTCATTATTTGATAACATTTCCCTAACTTTTGTACCGGATAGTAGGACAAAATCCTCTTTATTATGATCATCAACATCTCTCATCATGACTACCTTGTTTAGTTTTTTTGAATATGCTGTGTGATCTGCGGCAAATATTTTTATTTTAAGTGAATCCTGAACGACTTTAGACTCAAATATTTCTTGAGCTGCAAAAGGTTCATAGTAATCACCGACACCTGCATGGTCTCTTCCTACTATCAAGTGTGAACACCCACAATTTTGTCGAAAAGTTGCATGAAGTAATGCCTCTCTGGGACCAGCATACATCATGTCAAAACCAAATCCAGATATTAAGACTGAGTTAGGTTCAAAATATAACTCAACCATTTTTCTTATTGCATCATCTCTAACATCACCAGGAATATCACCATCTTTCAGTTTTCCCAGTGTCATATGAATTAATAAACCGTCTGCATTCAATTTTTGCAGTGCCATTTTACAAAGCTCTTCATGGGCTCTATGCATAGGATTCCTCGTTTGAAATGCGACCACATTATTCCATCCAAAAGAACTTAACTTCTCTCGGATTTTAACTGCAGTAGAAAATGTATTTGGAAATTCAAAAGGGAAATAACTATAGTTGAATGCTTTGATAGGACCAGAAAGTAATTTATTACCCATGCTTAAATAATTGGCCACACCAGGATGGTTCTTGTCATTAGTTCCAAAAATATTTTTTACTATACTATCGAGCTCCGTATCTGAAAAAGTACTGATTGAGGTAACTTTTTGAATAGCAATTGGTGGATTGCCCTCGATGTTCGGATCGAGAAGAATAATTTCTTCTCCTATTGAGAACTTTTGGTCATCATGGGTAATATTTACTATTGGGATAGGCCAAAAGACGTTTTCTCCTGTTAACATTTTTTCGGAAACACTTATTATGTCCTCTTTGCTCATGAAACCCTCAAGTGGCGTAAAGTATCCAGCTGCTAACATCACTACATTGGCAGATGCTGCAGAGTTGAGTATTACTCTAGGGGCTGTTTTATACGTTTCTAAAAGAGATGCTACCTCGTCTTGCTTTTCTATAATTAGCGGTTTGAGAACTTCTGAGCCATGTGGGCCTACCAAATTTGTCATAAAAAATCCATAATTTTTTGTTGTTATTGCAATTGATGATATCGATGACTAATAATATAATCAACGTTGCTTAAAAAACCAAGAGGTTTTTACACTATTAAAAAGTGGTAATTTTATAATATTTATATATGTTAAAATTATATATGTTAAAAATTTCGCTTAAGCATAACAGATTAAGAGAGAAGAAATTATGGAAAGAATTTTAGAAATAAGAGATGGATGTAAAACACCTGCTCAATTACTAAAAAGTAAGGCATTTTCTAGGTATCTAGAATCTTATAAAAAAGAATTTATCAAAGAACTTAAAAATCGTGAGGATCAGGATCTCAAAGAAGAAGTCATGCATAAAATCAATTACATTCAGAGTATTGATGCAAAAGTGTATATTTCTATATTAGAGGGAGTTACGCCTTTTTCCGGAGATGAACTTAGAGATTTTAAAGATAGCGTTCAATTTCTCGATGGAGCATTTCATCATTATCGAACAAAATCATATACAAGATTAGTGAGACTTCACAATGAAATTATTGATGAATCACTAAATGCGGAAGAAATTAAAGATAAGGTATCTGAAAAAGCAGACAGATTATCAGAATTGATTCTGGAGACAAGAAGAATTCTTCTTGTTAAAGTAGGTTTAGGATCTGGAGTAAGAAGAACTCAAGGACTTGATTGTCACCCTAATGTTGCTGTTGGTGAAGTCTCTGGTCACTTTGTAAAATTACCCTCAGACTACTCAAATCTAAATCAGGTCCCAGTCACAACTGCCGCTGATATGAGAACAGGGGTCTACTACACTACTCATGCTAACAAAAGAGCATTCCCATTTTTTGCCCTTGATCATAATCCTATAAAAAATGAAAATTTTAATCCAGAAGAATACGTGGCAATACCCTTTGAAATAGGTGCTTGGAATATATTATGTTATATACATAAAACGCGAGGTTATATTGAGATTGAGCCAGGCTTATTAAATCTATTTCCTTTTTCAAAAGTGGAAAATATTACAAAGAAACAACCCGATGGAATTTTCGTTTTAGGTTGCCCTCATTCTGATATGAAGGACCTCGGTTATTATCATGACGAAGCCAACGATATTCTTGTTGGTCTAATCCCTGGGTTAGATGAATGCCAATATTTTGGTTACGGTAAAAAACCAATGCTTACACTTCACAATGTACTTTGTATATTAAAAGGGGATCTCCCACTGCATTGCGGAGCGACAAGATATGTTGTTCGCTTTGATGAAAAAACTAATGAACCATATATATTTGATTCACTTATTAAAGCTGATGATATGGGGCGTGCAATACTTGAGAAAAATGGTGGTAATGAAGAAGTGCCATACTTTTATGGTACAGAAACTGGTGCATTTGCATGTCTAGATGGCTTCAGTGAATATGCAAAAATGCAAATGGAGGGTCGAGAAATAGGATACAACAAACACTCAGGTACAAATGCTAGACAAATTGTACCAGTAACTGAATATACTGAGATATCAACGGGCTCTGAACTAGACATACTTCTGTACTTAAACAATTATGAGATTATCCCAAAAGGCGAGAGTTGTATGCATGCTAATATGAAACCTGATGATGCTCTTGAACACTTCAGAAGCGGAGCAAGAGTGGCAGCAGGAAGCACACAAACACACCGTGGTGAAGTTGAAATAAGTTATTGGGCAAATCCTTTCCCACTTCTAAAAGATAAAGAATGGAAAGATCTACCCGAACATACCGATCTTTGTGAAAAATTTAAAAAAATCGAAAAAAGGTTTTTCAATAACTTTAAAAAAAGAGTTAAAGAAGGAAAAATGAAAATTGGTGTCGCGCATAGCATGCTCATGGCAGGGGTATATAAAGAGAGCACTGACGAAATCTTGAAAAAAGGTGGTTTTATCGAAAGGGATCTAGTCGAACATCATGGACCAGAACGTGCAGCTCATGACATGATTGATCTTATCAAACAAACTGCGATTGAAAAAAGAGACAGGCTAGGCGGAGATATAAAAGAAGTCGATGTAACAATAGCTACAATAGGAGACAGCAGAACAGGAAAATCTGAAATGGCTGAAAAAATGGAAGGTGTTTTATCAATGAGTCTAATTTAGCACTCATCTAATTTAATCAAATAGAATTACTTGACATATCCACATAATCAAATATCATATTATTATTCATTATAAATTCAAATTTCAAACCTTTATTTACAAATATAATAATAAGAGGACACATTAGTGAGCACAGTACAAAATATTACAGATAGTAGTTTTGAGGAAGAAGTCCTGAAATCTGAAACACCTGTACTGATTGACTTTTGGGCTGAATGGTGTGGACCATGCAAAATATTAGGCCCAGTTATAGACGATGTATCAGCAGAATTTGACAACGTAAAATTTACGAAGCTGAATATTGATGAAAATCCTGAGACAGCACCTAAATATGGAATAAGAGGAATACCAACTCTAATGATTTTTAAAAATGGAGAACTAGCAGCAACAAATGTAGGTGTACTCACTAAAAGTGAATTACAAAAATTTTTAACAGAAAATATTTAATTACAAGGCAGTAATAAAATCAAATAAACTTAATAATTTCAACAATAATTTATGAATCTAACAGAACTTAAAGATAAACCTATTCAAGAGCTTGTGGAAATAGCTGAAAAGATGGGTGCCGAAAATGTAGGACGTTTGAGAAAACAAGATATAATTTTCTCAATACTTAAAAATCATTCTTCTAGCGGTGAGGATATATCTGGTGGAGGGGTGTTAGAGATTCTTCAGGATGGATTTGGTTTTTTAAGAAACTCTAGTAGTTCATATTTAGCTGGACCAGACGATATTTATGTTTCACCCAGTCAGATTAGAAAGTTTTCTCTGAGGACAGGTGATACAGTTGAAGGAAAAATAAGGCCTCCTAAAGAGGGGGAACGATATTTTGCGCTTTTGAAAGTTGATAACGTCAATTTTGATTCCACAGAAAATGCTAGACATAAAATTCTATTTGAAAATTTGACGCCTCTCCATGCTAATAAAAGATTACGTTTAGAGGTTGGGAATGGAAGTAGAGAGGATATATCTGGTCGTCTAGTAGATATTGCTGCACCAATTGGTAAAGGGCAAAGGGGGTTAATTATCTCACCACCCAAAGCAGGTAAAACAATCATGCTCCAGCAAATTGCTCAGAGTTTAACCACAAATAATCCAGAATCTATTCTTATTGTTCTTCTAATTGATGAGCGTCCAGAAGAGGTTACAGAGATGTCGCGGATGGTAAAAGGTGAAGTAGTTGCGAGTACATTTGATGAGCCTGCAAATAGACATGTTCAGGTGGCAGAAATGGTTATAGAAAAAGCAAAGAGATTAGTTGAGCACAAAAAAGATGTAATAATTTTATTAGACTCAATTACTCGATTAGCCAGAGCGTACAATACCATCGCTCCGTCCTCTGGGAAGGTGCTATCGGGTGGTGTAGATGCAAATTCTCTAACAAAACCGAAGAGATTTTTTGGAGGAGCAAGGAATATCGAAGAAGGTGGTAGTTTAACTATACTCGCTACAGCACTTATAGATACAGGCTCTAAAATGGATGAGGTGATTTATGAGGAATTTAAGGGGACTGGTAACATGGAGGTCCATTTAGATCGAAGAATTGCTGAGAAGAGAATTTATCCTGCTATAAATATTAACAGGTCTGGAACAAGAAGAGAGGAACTTCTAACTACTCCTGATGAGCTACAAAAAATTTGGATACTGAGAAAAGTGCTTCACTCTATGGATGAACTAGATGCTATGGAATTTATGTTGAATAAACTTCAGGCAACTAAAACAAATTCTGAATTTTTTGAATCAATGAAAAAATAGTTTATTCGCCGATATCCTCCCTAAAAAAAACATGATCCTGACATTTTATTGATAAATTTTTATCTTTATAGACGCCGATATTTTTGATTGCATCATAAGCAATTTGCAAACATTTATCTCTACTGTCACCTGATGCATTCACTGACAAAATTCTGCCACCAGTAGATTTAATCGAACCATCTTCAAGTGTTGTCCCAGCATGAAATATTTTCAAATGCTCATTCTCTATGATTTTTGTGAGGTCGATAAATAAATTTTTTTGATATTCACCTGGGTATCCTTGTGCTGCTAAAACAATTGTACATGCGTAAGATTTCGATTTATCAATGTAATCAAGATTCATATCTTTTTTTTCTGGTAATATATCACTATTAATGAGATCTAAAAAATCCATGTTCTTGTTTTGTAAGTACATCATCAGACATTGAGTCTCTGGATCACCCATCCTACAATTGTATTCTAGTACATTTATTTTATTATTCTGGTCGATCATCAGACCAAGATATAAAAAACCGGTATATTTAGTATCCGAATTTTTATACTTTTTATTTATTCCTTTAACGGTCTTTAATAAAAGCCCATCAATTTCTAAGTGCATTTTATAGATATCATTTTTATGCTCATCTAACATCGGATGTATAACTGCACCCATTCCTCCTGTATTAGGTCCTGCATTATACTCATCTCTAGATTTATAATCTTTAGTCCAAGGCAAACTAATTTCGTACTCTGGTCCTTTAAAATTACAAACATATATTGCAGATAACTCTTGTCCTACCAGAAAGTTTTCTATGACAATTTTTTTTGAGTTTTCACTCATCAACAGTTTTTCAATTGCATTCTGTGCTTCGAATTTATCACTACAAATAATCACTCCCTTGCCTGCAGCAAGACCGTCTGCTTTGACAACAAGAGGGAGTTTTGCATTTTGAATGTATTCAACAGCGGCATCTTGATTTTCAAATTCCTTATACTCTGCTGTGGGTATATTGTTTTCATGCATAAAATTTTTCGAGAATACTTTTGAACCCTCTAATTGTGCAAGATTTTTTGTCGGCCCAAAGACTTTTAAATTGTTTTTAATAAATAGATCCGCTATCCCGTTACATAAAGGATCCTCTGGGCCAACTATCGTTAAATCGATATTATTATCTTTCACAAAAGATATGATCTTTTCGTGTTCATTTATATTAATGTCTGTATTGTATACTCTTTCTTCAAGAGCAGTGCCGGCATTTCCAGGGCAAACATAAACCTCTGACACTTTATCGGACAAAGACAATTTCCATGCCATGGCATGTTCTCTTCCTCCTTGACCTAAAATTAATAATTTCATCAGCAGTTCATTAATGTTTGAAAACTCTTATTTTACTAAATACCATGGACATCTTATGCTCGTCTGCAGTTTTAATAATTTCACTATCTTTAATAGACCCACCAGGCTGAATGATACATTTTACTCCGACTTTGTTTGCAAGGTCGATATTGTCTCTAAATGGAAAAAATGCCTCAGATGCCATGACGGAATTCTTAAGATTGATTTTATTTTGCTTAGCCTTTTTTATTGCTATAGAAGTTGAGTCTATTCTACTCATTTGTCCTGCTCCAATTGCCAGAGTTCTCTTATTTTTAACAAAAACTATAGAATTGGATTTAACATATCTAGAGATCTTAAAAGCAAAAATTAGATCATCTAGTTGGCTTGCGGATGGTTTCTTTTTTGTAACAGTTTTGAGATTGCTCTTTTTAAGTTTTACTATATCGCTAGTCTGGATAAGAATTTTATTTTTGAGTGACTTAATATCATATTCCATTTCCTGATATTTAGAAAAATCTGCCTGCAAAATTCTAATATTAGGTTTTTTTTCCATAACTTTATATGAGTCTTTAGAAATGTCAGGAGCTATAATAACTTCGACAAATTGATTATTTATTATTTTCATTAAAAGCTTTGATGTAAGACTTCTGTTTATTGCAATTATTCCTCCAAATGCTGAAATAGGGTCGCATTTAAAACTATGTGAATAGGCTAACTCAAGCGAGGAACTCTCACAGACACCACAAGGATTTGCATGTTTTACTATTACACATGCAGGTCCAGAAAATTGTTTAACGCATGATAAAGCACTTTCAGAGTCGACGAGGTTATTATAGGACAAAGGTTTTCCAGAAACCTGTTCGAAATCAAAGCCATTAAGTTTAGGTGATGATATTTCATATAATGTTGCTTTCTGATGAGGGTTCTCTCCATATCTAAGCTCTTTTCCTTTAGACAATTTTATATTTAAAGCAGATTTGTCTACAATTGCATTATCTGAGTTACCTGATAAAAAGTCTTTAATTATAGAATCATAATTCGCTGTATGATCGAAAACTTTGACTGCAAGTTTCTTTCTTAGAGAAGTAGAAATTTTACCATTTTCCATTAGTTGTGAAGTCACAAGATCATAATCATCAGGATCTATCACAGTAGTAACTCTCTGATGATTCTTAGCTGCCGCCCGAAGCATGGTGGGTCCGCCAATATCGATATTCTCTATGGCTTTTGAGTAACTACAGTCATTCTTTTTGATGGTCTCTTCAAAGGGATATAAATTAACAATTACGAGATCAATGAGTTTGTATTCATTAGTTAATTTGTTAATGTCTTTTTCTGACTTAGCTAGTATACCAGCATGTATTTTTGGATGGAGTGTCTTTACTCGGCCTCCCAGTATCTCATCAAAGCTTGTGAAATCCGAGACTGATGTTATAGAGATGCCCTTAGATGACAAAAAGCTTGCGGTACCCCCTGTTGAGATAATTTCATAACCAAGATCGACTAATTTTTTGGCAACTTGATCAATATTGGTTTTATCAGAGACGCTTATTAAGGCTATTTTTTTCTCTGAGGAGGCTTGCATTTATATCCTAATCCCGTATTCTTTAATTCTTTTTATCAAAGTTCCGCGATTGATCCCTAAATAACTTGCAGTTTTTGTTACATTCCCATTGAGGTGATTGAGAACAGTAGCAATAAGAGACTTCTCTACCTCCGATATGAATAAATTATGGAGATTACTCACTCCTTGACCATTCATTTTGCTTATATATGATAAACTCTCATTTTTTATAATTCTACTGATCGGAGTATTGATATTTTTCTTCGTTTTTTTCATTGTATAAAAAACTTACCCCGTAGATATGAGTTCATATCGTGATTGTTTAAACTAAATGGTTTATTTATATTACAATTTAAATTGGTAACTATAAAGCAGAAATTATCTTTTCTCATTGTTAATTTTACTCGATCAAACTATCCTATAAAAATGAAACAGAGTGATTATTGTTGAATCAATGTTAGAATGATTATAATTGTTAGAGAAATTTCCTAGAATTTATGAGTAAAATATCAAAATGTGTAATATTTGGCGGAACTGGTTTCATTGGGGCTAATCTTGCGCAAAAATTATCTTCAATTTCAGGAGAAATCATTGTGCTTACACGTAATCCTGAGTCAAACAAGAACCTTAAAGTAATCCCTAATCTGAAACTTGTATCATGCAGTCTAAATGATGATAAATCAATCAGAGACAATTTAAAAAACGCAGATCTTGTTATCAACACTGTCGGCATATTAAATGAAACTGATCAAATTAATTCCTTCTATAATATTCACTTTCAATTAATTGAAAAAATCTCTCTTTCAATTAAAGCAAATTCTGTAAAAAGATTCCTACATATTAGCTCATTAAATGCAAGGGAAAATGAAATGAGCGATTATTTGCATACTAAGGGGTTAGCTGAACAGTTGATATTATCAGAGACACTAAAGTTTTGTAATGTTACTATTTTTAGGCCATCTATTGTCTTTGGCGAACAAGATTCATTTTTCAATAAGTTCGCAAAGATGCTAAAGTTTATTCCAATATTTCCATTAGCGTGCCCAAATGCAAGATTTCAACCAGTTTATGTTGAGGATTTAACTGACTTTATGGTTGAGTGCATTTTCGATAAAAAAACTTATGGAGAAAAGATAGATGTTACCGGTCCTAAAGAATATAGTTTTATAGAGTTGATTAAGAAAACAATAGATGTGATGAAAATTCGTAGGATAGTAATACCTTTGAATGACTTTTTATCTAAAATTCAAGCTCATGTTTTCCAAAACTTACCTGGGAAATTATTCACCATTGATAATTTTAAGTCTCTTAAAGTAGATAGTGTGAGTAAATCTGGATTTAAAGGGAAATCAACAGTTGAAGATATAATCCCTAAATATCTAAAAATTAAAGATGGTGGTCTCGAGTTAAGAAAAAAAGCGGGAAGAAAATGAAAATATATCTTGTAGGTGGAGCAATAAGAGATAGGTTGCTAGGCTTGGAACCTAAAGAAAAAGACTGGGTTGTCGTGGGTAGCACGCCTGAAGAAATGAAAAAAAATGGATTTAAGCAAGTTGGAAAAGATTTCCCAGTATTTATACATCCAAAATCAGGAGAAGAGTATGCTCTTGCAAGAACAGAGAGAAAGTCAGGTCACGGTTATACCGGATTTGAATTTGATACGAATCCAAAAGTTACTCTTGAAGAGGATTTAGAGAGAAGAGATTTAACAATAAATGCCATCGCAGAGGACGAGACAGGCAAATTGATCGATCCTTTTCACGGGCAAGAAGATTTAAGAAATAAGAAACTTAGACATGTTTCAGATGCCTTTTCTGAGGATCCTTTAAGAGTGCTAAGATTGGCCAGATTTAAGGTAAAATTCAAAGATTTTGATATCTCCCCTGAGACAATGGAAAAAGTAAAAGATATAGTAAATTCTGGAGAATTGGAGCATTTAACTGGTGAGAGAATCTGGCTAGAGTTATATAAAACCACAGATGTTGATCGTTTTTATATTGAATTGTCTAAACTGGGTGCGGCAGGAATCTTTGGTGAGATAATTGACACTTTACCTATTGATGACTTAAAACCGACAAATAAGATTCAAGATGTTGCATGTTTTATGTTTTCACGAGTTGTAAATATCGATGAATTTTGTAATAAGCTTAAGATACCTAATGATTATAAAGATCTTGCAAAAATGTTGCATTATTGTAGGAAGGATTTCCACTTATACAATCCCTCGAAAGATCAGGATTATAAACTCATCGATCTTGTAGACAAACTTGATATCAGGAAAACGGAAAGACTCAATAATTTTATCGAATGTATTCAAGAACCAGAAAAAAAGAAAGTATTTTTTTTATCTCTAATTAGAAAAATTAAAGAATTCAGGCTCGAGGAAAATGATCAAAAGAAATCTAAAGATGAAATTATCAAAATTGTAAAAGATTCTCATAAAATAATAGTACAGAATCATATCGCAGAGTACCTAAATTCCGAGCAAGAAAGATCCCAATAATAGTCTATATATGATGTATGGAGAGAACGATATTCTATTTATTGTTGATATAAAAAAGTAGATTGTTAAATAGGACGCTATGAATGATAATAACGCACCGATAAAATACTCACTCAAAATATTTGTATCTTCGATTCCATACAATTGCATAGATTGATATACAGTCGCCATAAAAATCGCAGGGATTGATAATAAAAATGCAATTTTGATAGAGTCTTCTCTACTAAAATTAGCAAACAGAGCAGCTGTTATCACGATGCCTGAGCGTGATACCCCTGGCATGATTGCCAATGCTTGCATTAGCCCTATAAATATTATCGTATAAACACTGATTGATTTTAATTCATTCTTTTGTACTCTTCCCTGGGAATCAGCAAAATACAAAATAATTGCAAAAAGGATTGTCATATATGCGATAGAATCAATAGACCTCATATGCTGAGAAATAAAATCTATGAATACCATTGCAATTATTGGTAAAGGTATTGACCCAAGTATAATTAATTTTATATAACTTTTTCCTTCGTTTGATATTGAGAGAATCTGACTAATTTCTCTCCTAAAATAAATCATAATTGCAAATAAAGATCCAGTATGAAGTGCAATATCAAAACCCAAACCTTGATCTTTAAATCCAAAGAGTTTTGTAATGAGGATTAAGTGTGATTGACTTGAAATTGGTAAAAATTCGGTAATACCTTGAATAATAGCCAATAAAAATATTTGAAGATTTTCCAACTATAGCACGTCCATTCTGTTAAAATCCTTTGTTGATAATAATGAGCCCTGAAAATTTTTAGAAATAATTAGAGCTTTGAAAATATTACCCATTGTGTTTGATAAAATTAAATTTTTCAACTTGTTCATTTCAGTTATCTTTTCCTCGCCCTCATACCCTCTTTTTTCGAATACTTCTAGTATACCTAAATTTATCAGAAATTTTGATTGCTCTGTATAGCCAGACACATTAAAACTGTTTTTTTTGAAAATGTCAGATAGATGCGAAAAATTTACAAATGATGATATGTCTTGTAGGCCAATATTTTGAAGTGGGTTAAAGTTTGGATGATGTTTATGGATACATACAAGCGTACCTTTGCTCCGATCTGGTAAAAAATACTCCTCTGAGTTGTAACCATAATCAATTATAAAGACTACGCCTTTGTTGATAATTTTATCAATTTTTTCAACCCATAATTCATAATTTAGATTTAACTCACTTTCATAATGATTATATTTAGATATTAAATCTATGATATTTAATTGGGTAAAAAATTCTCTAAACTTTAACGTATTATCTATCCAAGATTCTTCAAATTTACCACTAAAACCGATGAAAAGCTGGAGGATCTTATCGTTGCTTATTTTAAATCTCTCGGTAGGTAATACATCGAAAAATTCATTGCAAATCACTAAACCATTAATATTAGTAATTTCATCTTCTTTAACCCATTTCACTAAATATTCTAAATTAGGTATTTCTTTTTCAATATTTTTTTTTTGTAGATCAATTAATACATTTGAGGATTCTATAATAAAATAAGTGCTCGGAAGCCTGATATGTTCATCCAAATATTTCAATATTGAAATAACAAGACTTCCGTCACCAGCGCCTATCTCTAGGATATTGGGATTAGGGATAGATTCAGATATATTAATAAACTCATTTGAAATTGACGCCCCGTAAAGACTTGATGTTATTGGAGAGGTAACAAAATCTCCCTGATTACCAAAAATACCCTGATTGTTATAGTACCCATATTTCTTATGAAAAAGAGCAATTTCCATATACTCAGCAAAAGAAATGATTCCACTCTCTAAAATCTTCTCTGATATAATTAATTCTATTTCAGATTTCATAACGATATGTTTTAATATAGTTTAGATTTACTGTAAAAACTATACATCATGAGAAAAAGAATCAAAACTGTTTTAATAACTGGAGGAGTAAAAAGGATAGGGCTAGCAATTGCACGATGCTTACATGAATTTGGATTTAATATTGTCATTACTTACAATACGTCATCTAAACAAGCAAAAGAAATAAAAGATGAATTGAATACAAAAAGTGCAGGTACGTGTGAAATACTGAAATGCGATTTTTCAAGGATTAACAGCTATAATGATTTCTCAAAGAAAGTACTGAAGTGCTTTGGCAGATTAGATGTTCTTGTTAATAATGCATCAAGATTTTATCCAACCAAAATTGATGAGGTTAATGAAAAATCCTGGTTGGACCTTATAGATACTAATCTAAAGACACCTCTTATGTTATCTAAATTCCTCTATCCAGAGCTGAAAAAAAAGCGAGGGAGTATCATAAATATTATCGACATACATGTTGACCCACCTTTGAAAGACCATATTATTTATAATCTAAGTAAAGCTGGTTTATTGGCACTAACCAAATCACTTGCCAAAGATCTAGCACCACATGTTCGCGTTAATGGCGTATCTCCTGGAGCAATTATGTGGCCAGAGGCGGATAAAAATAAAGAGAAGAAGAAAAAGGATATATTGTCACGAATTGCGCTTAAGAGAGTTGGTGATCCAGATGATATAGCTCAAGCTGTTCTATTTTTGATTGAGAATGCTGGATATGTCACCGGTCAAAATATTGATATTGATGGTGGAAGAAAACTTAATATGTAATTAAATTATGTAAATCGGCAGATGTATGATCATCGATAGAAAAAAAGTCACGGGAATGCGAATATATTTTACATAAAAAGCAGGTCTAAACCCTCGCAAGAAAATTATATAATCAAATAACAATTGAAGGGTCAAACAAATAATAAGAAAATTGGAAATGATAAAATAATTTATATCAGTCAGTAAGGCTAAAATTATTAAAAAAGAGAGTAAACTAGGAAGAGCTCCATACAAAGTCATTACTACATTACCATCATCAGATATTTTCCAATTTACCGCGCCTACAAATGTAAAGATTATTAGCGTATAGTAAATTATAAAGTCTAGTAATAAATTAGGTTTAATGTCTCCAATAAAATATAAATCAACTAATGCGTATAATGGTGGCAATAAACCCATGTATGCTATAAATGCTTGTAATAATAAATTCATTTAAGTCTGAGTTCTATTTTTTTAATAATAAGTTCTTCTATTTCATGTTCTACTAGAATACGTTTGTTTGTAAGTTTTTTTACTGGATGGACAAAATCTGGTGCAATATCTACAAGTGGTTTAAGGACAAAGTCATAACGAGTAATCTCATCTCTTGGAAGTTTAATTTCATCACTCTCAAAAATCAAATCTCCGTAATATAAAATGTCTATATCCAAAGTTCTGGAGCTAAATTTTTCTTCTCCAAATGTTCTTCCATGCTCGATTTCTATTTTATTAAGTATCTTTTTAAGATTTAATAGCTCCTCATCAGTAGAAAATTTACATACCAAATTAAAGAAGTTTGGTCCTTCAAAACCCATCGATGATGTCTCATATACTGGTGAGATCTCCAAATTAGAAAAAACATTCCTAAGTTCATTTATACAAGATGTTATATTTTCTTCTCTATCAACATTGCTTCCAATTCCAATGAAAACATCTTTCATTTTGATCTCTCTATCATGACGCCTACCTCTTTTGATCCTGTAACAGCTCCAGGTTTGCTAAATCTCGCTTTAACATGAGTGACGTTAAATTCATCCAAAATAATTTTAACAGATTCTTCTGCAAGTGCCTCGATAAGAAGAAATTTGCTCTCCCCAATAAACGATTTTAACCTTTTTGAAACTGACTTATAATCAACCGTATCAACTATATCATCTGACCCAGACGCTGATGAAATATCTGTACTTAATTCAAGATCTATACATACAATTTGCTTGATTTTTCTCTCCCAATCATATATCCCAATGACTGTTTCAATGCATAATTCCCTAATAAAAACTATATCCATTATCTTTCCCTACTAATTTAATATATTGATATTGTATATGATTACCATTCTGATATCATTAATGAGTTTGGAGTATTAAAGTGTCGAAGATTTGTCAGATAACAAAAAAAAGAGTCATGGTAGGAAACAATGTTTCACATGCCAAAAATCGCCGTAGAAGAACTTTTGAGCCTAATCTTCATAATCATAGATTATGGTCTGAATCCAGGAAAAAATGGATATCTCTCAAATTATCCAAAAAAGGTCTTAGGATTATCGACAAAATTGGACTAGATAAAGCATTAGATAAATATATCTTGGAGTAGAGATGAGAGAAAAAATAAAATTAGTTTCATCAGCAGGCACAGGGCATTTTTATACCACCACTAAAAATAAAAAAACAATGCCTGATAAGTTCGAAATTAAAAAATTCGATCCAAAAATCAAAAAGTACGTAATTTATAAAGAATCAAAAATCAAGTAATATTAAACTACTTTATATCCCTTAAGGCTGTCAGAGAAAACACGTAAATGATCTATTCCCTTGTTACTCGCTTCTTCGCACCAATCATTAAGAGTCTGCAGGAAATTCTCCTGCTTTAAATTTCGACTATATAGGATGTCATGAAGCTGATTCTTCAGTTTATAAACAGTCTCAAGATTAGAGCATTCCTCAAATATGGTTTTAAGACGACTATTGTCTAAATTGGATATTCGATGAGGTTGCCTCGACAGCGTTTCTCCTGATACTTTGAGCATTCTTCTTACATCATGTCCGGCTTTTTTCATTTCTAATTTAAGAATTGGTTTTAAAACCTCGGACGTATAATTAGTTATCACTGTTAGTTTAGATTTGAGCAAATCATAACCAACCTCTGAGTCTAAGTTTAATCTTGGAGTATTGACAATAGTTTTTACAGCCAATCTTTTTACTTTTATTTGACCAACATACGAGAATAATTTTATATACAACCAGCCGATATCAAACTCCCATGGCTTGAGGGAAAATTTTGCCGCTGTGGGAAACGCGTGATGATTATTGTGAAGCTCTTCTCCTCCAATTATAATACCAACTGGGCCTAAATTAGTTGAATCATCGTTAGTATTAAAATTTCGATAACCCCAATAATGTCCTGCTCCATTGATTCCACCTGCAGCAAATATTGGAGTCCACATCATTTGGATAGACCAAATTATAATACCAACAACACCAAATAGGATTATGTTAGATATGAACAACAATAAAATACCAAAATTATTCTTTCCTGTGTAAATATACTTCTCGATCCAGTCGTTAGGACAATTCTGTGAATATTTCTGTATTGTTTCTTCGTTACCTTTCTCATGATGGTATAAATCGGCGCCCCTAAGAAGAACATTTGAAATCCCGTGATGAGCTGGGCTATGAGGGTCATCAGCTGTTTCTACTTTTGCATGATGTTTCCTATGGATAGCTACCCAGTCAGCTGTTCTCATAGATGTAGTCAACCAGAGCCAGAATCTAAAAAAATGGGCTAAAATAGGCTTAATTTCGATTGCAGAGTGGCATACACCTCTATGGAGGTATAAAGTAATTGCTACTATAGTTATGTGCGTGACAACGAGCGTATAAATAACATACTCGAGCCATGTAAAGTTAATTAATCCGTTTATTAATAAATCCATCATTTTTCGTTATAATTTAAGATTAAATCATATGACAAATTCAAATATATGTCTAATTAATTATGCCTGAGCTCCCAGAAGTAGAGACAATATGTAATGCTATAAAAAGTTCGCTTAAATCTCATAAAATAAGCGAATTTTGTCTGATTAACCCAAATTTAAGATGGAAAGTTGATAAGACACTACCCCTAAAAGTAAAGGGTAAAATGATTACTCAGATTTATAGAAGAGCAAAATATATAATTGTCGATCTAGGGGAGAGTCAAATGATCATACATTTAGGTATGACAGGGTTATTCAGATACTCAGTAGATGGTTATAAGCCAAAGAAACATGATCATTTTTATATAAAACTCGGTGATAAAAAAATTTTTATTTATAACGATGTCAGAAAATTTGGCTCTATACATTGGACAGATAACATTGATGAACATTTTCTAATTAAAAAATTAGGGTATGAGCCACTATCTCGATTATTCAACAGAAAATATCTTTTTTCTAAAACTCATTCGAGAACTACGCAAATAAAAAATTTAATAATGAATCAAAAAATAGTAGTTGGCGTAGGAAATATATATGCTTGCGAGGCTTTATACTTATCATCAATAAAACCTAACAGGCTGTCATCTAGTTTGACTGAATTGGAATGCTCTAGATTAGTAGATGCTATAAAAAAAGTTTTAAAAAAAGCCATATTATTTGGCGGAACAAGTATTAGAGACTTTAAAACTCTTGATGGGTCATCTGGGTATTTTAAAAATAAACTCTTAATTTACGGTCTTAAGAATTGTAAATGTGGCAAACGAGTGAAAAACATAAAAATTAGTAATCGCTCATCTTATTACTGCGATGTGTGTCAAAAATGACCTATTTAAATTTCTGAATAAGACATTTCTCTACTTCTGGATGAACATAGTTGCCTAGTTTACCACGATGTCTTGCAATATCTTTGACTATACTGGAGGATAGAAAAGCAAAGTTATCTGCAGGACTCATAAATACACTCTCAATAGAAGGTTCCATAGATCTATTTATACCCGCTAACTGAACTTCATACTCAAAGTCAGATACTGCCCTAAGTCCTCTAAGTATGACATTGGCTGAGTGTTCTTTTGCTAATTCAACAACTAACTTATCTAGTTTGCAAACATCCACGAAACTATGACCGCTTACCACTGTCTCGACCAAATGTATTCTCTGCTCAATTGGGAAAAGAGGTCTCTTTTGAGTATTTTCTGCTACAGCAACAATAATTTTATCAAAAATTTTTAATGCCCTTTTGATAAGGTCTAAATGTCCATTTGTTATTGGATCAAATGTTCCTGGATAAACTGCAATTCTACTCATCTCTCTCTCTTTTCTGCGATTGTATAACTAACACCACCAATACTCAAATTTTTGATGATTTTATAATCAACTGAAATCAAATCTAATAGCGAAGCATCTTCAATCTGTTTGCTATGCTCAAAATAGAGATATTTATTATTTTTGATGAACTTCTTTGCCGCAAGCAAATTATAGACCTCCTTTATTATTTTTTTATTATATGGTGGATCTATATATATTATATGGTAATCATCAGTTGGTTCGTTGGCAAGAAATTTCAAAACATCTTTATTGTGAATTTTATAATTACGTATATTAAGTTTATTAAATTCCTCTGATATTTTGTTACAAATAGATTGATCGCTTTCAACAAGATGTGCGCTCTTAGCTCCTCTTGAGATGGACTCCGCTGATAAAATACCGCTACCAGCAAAAAGATCAAGAATATTAAAATAGTTTTCGACACGACATACGTTGAAAATTAGCTCACGAACGTATGTTTTAGTTGGTCGTAAACTAGACAATTGATAATAATGAACTTTTCTAGATCGTAAATTTCCTGCTGTAATATTAAGATGCAGTGATTTCATTTTCCACCAAGTGTAATAATGAAGTGCTGATCAATCGCCAGTTTTTTTGATATTGTTTTGTCAATACTTTTTTTAGTAACAGATTGTATGCCTCTTATATAATTACGAAAATAATCATCTTGGAGATCATAACTATTAATCGCAGCTAGAGTATCAAGCATATTCTTGTTAGTATCAATCCTTGAAGAAACACTTTTTATTAAACTCTTTTTACTAGATGATATTTCTTCATTTGATATATTTAGATTCTTAATTTTTCCTAATTCATTATTTATAACTTTTAACGCATTTAGCACATTCTTGTTATCAGTCTGTAGTCCAATTTTCATCAAACCAAAATTTTTATAAGGAAGAAGGTAACTATAAACTGAATAAGCTAATCCTCTCTTTTCTCTAATCTCTGTCATTAATCTTGAGCCAAATCCTCCGCCACCGAAAATATGATTTACCACAAGAAGATTGTAATAATCCTCATCTGTTCTTGTAACAGCTGGAATATAGTAATTAATATGAGTTTGTGAACTATCAAAAACCACTGATTTCTTTTTGGACCGAGATTTCTGTTCGAAAATGAAACCATGTTTAGTTTCTTGATTTAGGTTTATTCCATTCAAGATTTTTGAAATTAAATATGTGGAACTATTTTCATCAATATCACCAACCAAACTAAAGGATTTTTTACTGGTACGTATTTTCTCAAGTGTCTTAGTTATTTTCTCGATATCATATTTAAGAACATTATCGATGTAACCTATAGTCGGGTGAGAATATGGAGTATCTTCGAAATAAATCTCATTCCCTGTATTTTGAATTAGTCTTCCAGGATCTATATTTCTCCTTTTGATTACATTTATCACTTTTTCTTTGTTATCGCTAATTATTTCCTCTGTCACGCCACTACCTCTCAACAAAACATTTAAGTTCTTAGCTACAAATTCAAGATTTTTCTGGGATGATACGAATCTAAGTGTGATCTCAGACGATTCTTTCCCTACATCTGAATTATACTCTGCCCCTATTTGCTCAAACAGGCTTATTGCTTTTTTATCATTAATTAGTTGCTGGTGAAGTAAATTAAGACTGAAACTTGTTATTCCTTTGTCAAGTCCATCATGTATACTGCCATGTGCAAAAGATACTCTAAGATCAATAATCGGTAAAAAATCACTTTGTATAAGTAAGTAATCTTGATTATCTTTTATCTGCACTATATTCGGGTATGCATATACATGACTAGTCAGAAAAGACAGAATTAATATTATTGCTTTAATTTTCATTTTTTGGTTGCACTACTGTTACTTGTATACTTTTTGACATAATGTATTCTGCAGCTTCAATAATGTCCTCATCTTCTATAGAATCAATATCTTTTATATAACTGTCTAGAATTTCCCATGAAATATTTTTTGCCTCAAGTCTGCCAACAATCATGGCTTGGGTAAATATTGAATCAAACCTGTAGATATTTTTGGAAATTATTCTAGATTTAGTATCACTTAATTCATTATCACCCAAACCATTTTTTATTATACTATTAATCTCATATAATAATGACTCTTCTAGCTGTTTGAGTGTTACGTTTTCTCTTGGTGTGCCTCCAATAGAAATAATATTTTTTTCTTTTGCATAAAGATCATGATATATAAAAGTATTAAGTGCAATTTTTTTATCAACGATATTTGCTGTAAATCTTGATGAAAAACTTCCATCTAATATTTCAAAAAGTAAATCAATCGCATATGCTTTTTTTCTTGGAAGATCAGCAAACTTTGGTTTAATGAAAGAGAGAATCAATGTTGGATTAGGTAATCTCTCGTTAACAACAATCTTCTCATATGATATATCAAATTGCGGGTATTTATATTTATTGAGATTACTTTCTATAGTGCCTATAGGGCCAAAAAAATTTTTGACTGCCTCAATTGTTTCTATTTCATCAAAGTTACCTGCGATTATCAGAGTGGCATTAGAGGGATTATAAAATCTCTTATACCAGTAATCTAAATCTGATATATTTATATTTGTTAAGTCATCCATGGTTCCTATTATTGGTATACCATATCCAGTCATTCCTAAAATACCAAGTCCTATCTTTTCGAATACTATTGAAAAAGGCTGATCTTCAGTTCTAAGTCTTCTCTCTTCTTTCACGACCTCTCTCTCACTCTTAAGCTCATCTAAATTAAATTGAAGATTTGACATCCTATCTGCCTCGTACTTTAAACACATCAACAAATACTGTTTGTCTATTTTTTGATAATAACCAGTAAAATCTCTCCCAGTGAAGGCGTTTTCAGAACCTCCAATCTTTTTTATCTCTGCTGAAAATTCTCCACTCTTTGTAGATTTAGTTGCTTTAAACATCATATGCTCTAATAAGTGAGATATACCTGTTATGCCACTTGTTTCATAACTAGATCCAACTTTATACCAGATGCTTGATATTACATTATCTGTTCTCTTATCCTTGATCAGTATGACTTTCAATCCATTTTCTAATCTAAATTCTTTAATTCTACTACCAAAATTTACATCAGTAGAGCCTGTTGAAGCTAAAACAGGCATAAATACCATTAGGATGGATATTAGGAATAATCTTTTCACCGTAATAATTATATCTCAAAGTAAAGTTTTCTCATCATTATGTGTGGTGAAGGACGATTTTTTTTTAAATTAATACATAAAAAACAATGATTTAAATGCGGAAATTAGTCAAATTGCCTTGAAAGCCGAGTAAATGTTACTATAATATCTTTGTAGGAGTTTTAAGTGAATACAGATATGACTAATAATTTATCAATAGAGACGTTCTCTAGCCTAGAGTCTACAGATGCATTAGATATGTATCTTGCTGAGCTAAGGAAAACGCCGCTTTTAAGTAAAGAAGAGGAATTAGAGTTATTTCACAAGCTAAACGAATCAGACGACCTTGATGCTGCCAGGAAGCTTGTCATGGCACACTTAAGATTTGTAGTGCATGTAGCTAAAACTTACAAGGGTTATGGGCTTCCATTGCTAGACATAATACAAGAAGGAAATGTCGGTTTAATGAAAGCCGTAAAAAGATTTGATTCAAGCAAAAATGTAAGACTATTGTCTTTTGCAATATATTGGATCAGAGCAGAGATACATGAATTCGTATTTAAAAATTGGAGAATCGTCAAAGTAGCTACGACAAAAGCACAAAGAAAACTCTTCTTCAAATTAAGAAGTAAAAAGTCAAAATCTACATGGTTAACTCAATCAGAGAAAAATGCCATAGCTTCAGAGTTAAATGTTAATTCAGAAGCTATAACCACTATGGAATCAAGATTATCTGGAACTGATGTCTGCTTTGATCCTGTGACCGAAGATGATCTATCACCTTCAGAGTATCTAACTGACGAAGTAGATCCACTCTTAAAACTTGAATACGAGCAGGATGGTCAAGATGAATCTAAAAAACTCTATGAAGCAATGAGTGTTCTTGATGAAAGGAGTAAAGATATCATAACAAGTCGTTATCTATCTGAAAAAAAGACGACATTGGAGCAATTAGCAAAAAAGTATAATGTCTCAATAGAAAGGATTAGACAGATAGAGCATAAAACGCTTGATTCACTCAAGAATAATCTGATAGTGGCTTAATTTTAAAGTTCTAAAAACCAATAGTGGTCAACTAGAAGTAATGTGAACAAGATTGCTAAATAAGTTATGGAATATTTGAATAAATCTATCGCCCTTTGCTCACTTCTTATCACGTAAAGGAGATAGGAATCAACTACAAACTTCATGCCAAAAACAAAAGCACCAATAAAATATATCAGACCTGAAAATCCAAGTAAGTATGGAAACAGGGTTATACAAAATAACAAAATTGAGTAGAGAAATATATGTAGTCTCGCAAAATCTTTTCCATGAGTAATTGGTAACATGGGAACATCCGCTTTTAAATAATCATCGTATTTATAAACTGCAAGTGCCCAAAAATGTGGAGGGGTCCATAAAAATATAATTAAAAACAAAACTAGCGGGAAGGGTTCAATTTGATTGGTTATCGATGTCCAGCCAAGTAGTGGCGGCATCGCTCCAGCGATACCACCTATAACAATATTCTGTGAATTCAAATTTTTTAAATAGACTGAGTAAATTAAAGAGTAAATTATTATAGATATAAAAGTAAGTATGGATGTTAAAAGATTAACAAATAGATAGAGAATAAAAAGAGATGAAGTAGATAAGAAAAGTGCAAATATTACAGCATGTTCAGGTTTTATATTTCCTTGGACAAGTGGTCTAGATTTCGTCCTGTCCATTATTGAGTCAATTTTTTGATCAATTACTTGATTAATTATTGCTGCAGCGGAAGCAGCTAATCCAATACCTACGCTTGCAAAGAAAATGATTTCATAATTCAAGTTACCATCGTGAGCGAGTAGCATGCCCACAATCGCTGTAAACATAATTAAAAGGTTCACTCTTGGTTTTGTGAGCAATATGAATTCTTTTGCTATTGCAATCAGTTTTAAAGTATTGTTGCCAATTGAATCTTGCATTATATTACCTCAATACCTACGAATTTCCTTTGATGAATAAAATAATAATATTAACATACTCATTAGTAGTATACATGCATTTACTGTGTGAAGAACCGCGATGTTTAAAGGTAAATTCAAGACTACATTAGAAATCCCTAGAAAAATCTGAAATGAAAAGAATGATAGCACCACTAAGCCTATTTTTTTAATAGAGCTTGATTTTTGAATTAAGAAAATATAAAAGAATAAAACTAGGAAAAGCCCTGTGAGTAATAACGCTCCAACTCGATGTGTGAAATGAACGGCAAGTTTAGCATAATATTCCATGTGATGTATTTCATAATTTACATTAGGTAAACCAAGTATTGTAAAACCCCTTTCGAAATTCATCTTATCAGGCCACCACTCTTGAGCGCACTTAGGAAAATCTGTGCATGCTAAGGATGCATAATTCGTACTTGTCCATCCACCTAAAAGAATTTGTATGATGAGCGCAATAATACACAATTTTATAAATGAATTGAATTTTGAAATTTTCCCATCATCTGGTGCACCAACTCTTAGTCCATTCCATAATAATAAACATGCAGTTATCATACCTAATAGTAAATGTGTCGTGACAATAGTCGGTTTTACGAGCTCGGTTACAGTCAACATACCCATTAGAGACTGAATAACAATGATTACACTGAGAGATATAGGAAGAAACAACCCTACGTGTTTTGCGAATTTAAAAGTAATGAAAGAGATGAAAAATACATATAAACCTAAAATACCAGCTAAATATCTATGGAACATCTCCCTCCATGCTCTTCCGATGTCGATATTGGCTTCCGGATAGAGTTCACGTGCCCTAGAGAGCTCTTCATCAGTATCTGGAGTACCAAGTATACCATAGCAACCAGGCCAATCTGGACATCCTAATCCTGCATCAGTTAATCTAACCCATGCACCAGCTGAAATAACTATCAAGGTAAAAAATGCCCCAATAAAGCTAAGTTTTTT
>TARA_B100001057_G_scaffold14978_1_pt1 | contig 61848 bp, 54 predicted proteins | sample TARA_B100001057 | Tara Oceans TARA_B100001057 (sample SAMEA2621839) | marine metagenome | biome: marine biome (ENVO:00000447); feature: surface water layer (ENVO:00002042); material: "saline water (ENVO:00002010), including plankton (ENVO:xxxxxxxx)" | depth 5 m | reverse complement strand
CAATGGGTATGATCTCAGCCTTTCGGCACCCCTTTATTGAGAACTTTACAAATTTACGTCACAAAATAATATTGTGCCAATAATATTTAAAATTTTTTAATTTTTCTAGAAAGCTATTACTCTAATTTTAATGGGACTACGTTTTATCTTTTTTTAGATCAAGTAAAACATTAATGTGTTTGGTAGCGGTATCCATTCGGGTTTTATAAGACCCTTTAAGTACTACATAAGGAAGGTTTTGTTTTTCAAGTTCTTTTTTAAAGGCTTTAAACATAATTACCCTTTCATTGGGTTTGTCACGTAAATCGTCGGGAACCCAAGGAATATCAATAGCGCATAAAAAGTACAAATCATAGCTATTATTTATGGCATAGTGGCGAATACTTGGGTCGCAATATCCGTTGTAATAAACCTCAGAATAAACCTTGGTCTGCAATAAATTAGTGTCGCAGACAAGCAATCTATTGGCCTTTTTAAGCCCTTCATTTTCAAGTCGAATTTGACCCCTAGCAATTGGTATTAAATCTTCTTCATTACAAATTTCAGATTTACGATCCCATTTATCTTGTAAATATAATCTTGCATATTCTGGAACATAAGCTGTGTTGTAATGATCTGCTAAGGCTCGAGAAAGAGTTGATTTACCGCTAGACTCAGGTCCATAAAGTACAACTTTCACACAGTCAGTTGTTATTTGTACAAGTGTTTTTTCCATTGAATATATCCTTGTAGGGCCAAAATTAAAAAGACTAAAAATTGAAGGCTAGAAAAACCTAGTCCTTTGACAAAATATAAAGGTACTGAAATAAGATTTCCAACAATCCAAAACAACCAATGTTCTATTTTTTTATTGGCCATAAGCCACATGGCAGCAAAGAAAATTCCAGTAGTAAAAGTGTCAAAATAATCTGTCATACGATCAAAACGCTCAAAGTATAAATAAACCACAATGACAGAGACCGTGGTGCTTGTGAAAATTCCGATAGCTTTAAAACAATCAAACATATTGGATTTTGTAATTTTTAAAGGTTGGTCTCCGACTTTATATCTCCACAAATACCAGCCATAAAGGCTCATTAAAGTGTAATAAATATTGATAATCACATCGCCATATAGCGTAAACTGATAACAGATATACACATATAATACTGTGCTTATAATGCCTAAGGGAAATACCAGAATATTTTCTTTTTTTGCGTAAATAACGCTGAAAATACCAAAAAGGACAGCCAAAATTTCTAAACTAATTTGCGCTGTTGTAGCAGTGGCGTAGGGTGAAACAAAAAAATCAATTATTTCTTTCATACAAAGGGAATTGTAAGCGCGCAACCAAATCCGTCAAATTCATAAAATAAAGCTTTAAAAATTTTTAGATTATCGCCATCTTTGATCCAGGCTGTTGTACTGTTTTCTTCCTCACCAAACGGAATGACTAAAAAATGTCTTTTAAAGGATATTCCAGACTTGGAATAAAGCTTGTATAAAGACTCTTTTATACACCAAATCAAAGTCAATTTCTTAATATAATTAGGGGCTTCATTATCCATATAATTAGACTCGTAACCAATAAATTTTGAAGCTATTTTTGAAATTTTAGAACGTTGCTTTTCAATGTCAATACCAACCTTTTGATCGCTAACAACGACTGCTGCATAATTATGGGAGTGCGTAATAGAAATAAACCTTCCATCTTTTAAGAGTGGCTTTCCAAAATGGTCATAATACAAGTCACAGTATTTATAACCAAATACTTTTAACAACATTCGAACACTTAAAAAACCGCGCTTGTGTGTACAACTTTTCATTTTGCTTAGTCTTTTTTGAGCTATGTCATCTAATTCAACACAGGACATTAAAAAATCTAATGGTTCTGAGATCTGCCAGATTTTAACATTAGTTTGTGAGTTGACATCTATAGATTTATAAAGTGGCATTAAAAGAATTAAAAGTTAATGGTTATCTTTGCAGCAAATAAAATCATAACAAAATTACGCTATTTTGGTTATTTTTTCCAAAGGAGTTAAATTTTAAAGATATAATTTATGCGTGTAAAGACCCTACCTTATGTACCCTTTAAAGTTAAAGATATGTCTTTGGCTGAATGGGGGCGAAAAGAAATTGAACTAGCTGAGGCAGAAATGCCAGGACTAATGAGCCTGCGTGAAGAATACAAAGACAGCCAGCCTCTCAAGGGTGCGCGAATTGCGGGCTGTTTACATATGACCATTCAGACAGCTGTACTCATTGAAACTCTGACGGCCCTGGGCGCAGAAGTAACATGGAGTTCCTGTAATATATTTTCTACACAAGACCAAGCAGCAGCTGCCATTGCCGCTGCGGGCATCCCTGTCTATGCCTGGAAAGGTATGAATGAAAAAGAATTTGATTGGTGTATTGAACAAACTCTGTTTTTTGGAGAAGATCGACAACCATTGAATATGATTTTAGACGATGGTGGTGACTTGACCAATTTGGTCTTTGATCACTACCCAGAACTTATTACTGGAATCAATGGGCTTAGTGAGGAAACTACAACTGGAGTTCACAGATTGTACGAGCGTATGAAAAATGGAAGTTTATCCATGCCTGCTATCAACGTAAATGATTCTGTAACCAAAAGTAAATTTGACAACAAATACGGCTGTAAAGAAAGTGCTGTTGATGCTGTTAGAAGAGCTACTGATACCATGTTGGCTGGAAAACGTGTTGTGGTCTGTGGCTACGGGGATGTTGGTAAAGGAACTGCGGCTTCATTCAGAGGTGCGGGCAGTATTGTCACCATAACAGAAATTGACCCAATTTGTGCTTTGCAGGCTGCAATGGATGGTTTTGAAGTTAAAAAATTAGAAACTGTTTTGCCTGTAAGTGATATCGTAGTAACAGCGACCGGAAACAAAGACATCGTCCATGGATTACACTTTGAGGCCATGAAAGACAAGACAATTGTTTGTAATATTGGACATTTTGATAATGAAATTGATATGGCTTGGCTTAATGAAAATTATGGCCATACAAAAAATGAAATCAAAGCACAAGTTGACAAATACACATTAAATGGTAAGGACATTATAATATTGGCCGAGGGCCGCCTTGTAAATCTAGGTTGTGCCACAGGCCACCCAAGTTTTGTAATGAGCAATTCATTTACCAATCAAGTTTTAGCTCAAATTGAACTTTGGAACAATAAAGTAGCCTATGAAAATAAAGTTTATATGTTACCAAAACACCTTGATGAAAAAGTTGCCAAACTACACCTGGAAAAAATTGGTGTTGAACTCACTGAGCTCAAAAAAGACCAAGCCGATTATATCGGAGTCAAACAACATGGGCCTTTTAAACCTGAATACTACCGCTATTAATTAAAAAAAGTCAAAACATTGTTTTGACTTTTTTTTATAAAATATTGGAGATTACCAATGAAACTTATTAACGCAACGAAACAAGACCTCCCTTCAATGATGCATATCATCAAAGATGCTCAAGACTTATTGGCTGCTCAAAATATTGACCAGTGGCAAAATGGATATCCTACAGAGAATATTTTACTAAGTGATATCCAAAATAATGAAAGTTATATTGTAAAATCTGACAATAATACACCCATTGCTACAGCAATGTTTTCTGTAAGAGGTGAGCCGACTTACATAAAAATAGAAGGCCAATGGATGAGTGATAATCAGTCGACCTATGGAGTGATTCATCGCATGGCAGTTTCTAAAAAGTTTAGAAGAAAAGGGGTTGCAAAATTCATTTTTAAGCAGAGCGAAGAATTTCTTTTTACATCTAAAATAAAAAGCATGCGTATTGATACCCATCAAGATAACCATAGTATGCAGTCATTATTAAAGCATTTAAAATACAGCTATTGCGGTGACATTTATTTACAAAATGGTGACAAACGCTTGGCCTTTGAAAAATTAATTCAAAACCACAAAAAAAGCCGCGTTTAAAACGCGACTTTATTTATTTTTTTTGAAAGTGCTTATACTTCAAAAGGAACAATAGAAACATAAGATTTATTGTTCTTCTTTTTTTCAAACTTAACAAGACCATCAACTTTAGCATGTAAAGTATGGTCTTTCCCGGCATATACATTTTCTCCAGGATTGTGCGCTGTTCCGCGTTGTCTTACTAGAATGTTTCCCGCAACAGCAGCTTGTCCGCCGAAAATTTTAACGCCCAAACGTTTCGATTCTGATTCTCTACCATTTTTTGAACTTCCTACTCCTTTTTTATGTGCCATTTTATTTAAGTTTTTATTGTTAAACGATTAGCTTAAAGCCGCTATTAAATCTGCTTTTTTCATAGAAGAAATGCCAGTAATTCCTTTTTTCTTGGCCAATTCTTTCAGTTGAGCAACAGTCATTTTACTGAGATCTTGTGATACTGCATCAGTTTTTGGAGCAACCGCTTTTTTTACTGAGGACTTTGCAACTGCTTTCGGAAGAGCAACTTTGGATTTGGCAGCAGGCTTTACGGCTGCTTTTTCTGGCGCTACTTTTTTAGCACCTGAGGCCAAAATATTGTCAATTTGAATTTCCGTTAAAGCTTGTCTATGGCCATTTTTGACTCGGTATCCCTTACGTCGTTTCTTTTTGAATACGATAACTTTGTCACCCTTAAGGTGTTTTAAGACTTTTGCTCCTACTTGAGCACCGTCTATAGCTGGGGCGCCTACAGTGACTTTCTCACCGTCAGATAAAAGAAGTACATTATCAAAAGTTACCTTTTTTCCTTCTTCAGTTTGCAAACGGTGAACAAAGACTTTTTGGTCTTTTTCAACTTTAAATTGTTGCCCTGCTATCTCTACAATTGCGTACATAGCGCTAATTTTTTATTTTATTATTATAAACACCTCAATTTATATTCTTAAAAGGCGGGTGCAAATATAATTTTAATAAATCAATTTACAAATTATTTTATGTCATTGTTTTAGATATTCTCGTGATTGCAAAAGAAAACTTTTATTACTTGTAGAAAGCAATGAATTATTTAGTTATATTTACACCTTCGTTGTAACAAAATCCTATCAACAACGTCAAACACTTACTAATTAAACGATAGATTATGAAAAAGTTTTTTTTAATGTTTTCAGTTGTATTGCTCAGCAATACAACTTTAAATGCCCAACAAGTTGATTTTACAGAATACGATCTAGATAATGGTATGCATGTCATTCTTCATCAAGACAATACCGCTCCAGTTGTGACAACTGCAGTCATGTATCACGTCGGTGCAAAAGATGAGAATCCAGAAAGGACTGGATTTGCTCACTTTTTTGAGCACTTATTGTTTGAAGGGACAGCAAATATTCCAAGAGGTGAATGGTTTACTATTGTAACTTCAAATGGTGGTTCAAATAATGCTAACACAACAGACGATAGAACTTACTATTATGAAATTTTCCCATCTAATAGTTTAGAACTTGGCCTTTGGATGGAATCTGAGAGATTACTTCACCCTGTAATCAACCAAATTGGAGTAGATACACAAAATGAGGTTGTGAAGGAAGAAAAAAGACTCAGAGTTGACAACCAACCCTATGGAAATATTCTAGCTGAAATTAAAAAATTAATTTTCAAAAAACACCCTTACAAAGGAACTACAATAGGAGAAATGGAGCATTTAGATGCTGCTACACTAGAAGAATTTCAAGAGTTTAATAAAAAATTCTATGTCCCCAACAATGCTGTATTAGTTGTTGCTGGAGATATTAATATTGAAAAGACTAAATCAATGATTGAAGCTTATTTTGGGCCAATCCCTAGGGGCAAAGATATTGAAAGAAACTTTCCTAAAGAAGATCCTGTCTCGCAAGAGGTAATAGCTAAAGCTTATGATGCAAATATACAAATACCAGCAATAATAGGTGCTTACAGAACTCCATCTAATAAGAATCGAGATACTTACGTTTTAAGTATGATTTCTTCGTATTTGAGCGGAGGTAAAAGTTCAGTTTTATACAAAAAATTAGTTGATGATCAAAAACTAGCATTAGCTGTTCAGGCGGTTAATATAAGTCAAGAAGATTATGGCACATATGCTCTTTTTGCTCTCCCTCTAGGTGATGTAAAATTAATGACATTAATCAACGAAATCGATGAGGAAATTGAAATCCTGAAAACTGATTTAATTTCAGAAAGACAATATCAGAAACTACAAAATCAATTTGAAAATAGTTTTGTAAATTCTAATTCAAGTATTTCTGGAATTGCAAATTCCCTAGCTAGATACTACATGCTATATGGTGATGTAAATTTAATAAATAATGAAATTGATATATATCGATCGATTACTCGAGAAGAAATAAGAGATGTCGCTAACAAATATCTTAAAGCTGACGAAAGAGCGTTGCTAGAGTATTTACCTAAAAAAGAAAATTAACCATGAAAAATCAAAAAAATTATTATCTAAGATTATTAACCCTAGCTGTTTGCGTTTTATTCAGCGGGCTAATATTTGCCCAAATTGACAGGTCTGTTCAGCCTAAACCAGGACCATCTCCTAAAATAACTTTGGAAAAACCACAGACCTTCGAGTTAAAAAATGGAATTACAGTTTTAGTTGTTGAAAATCACAAACTACCCAGATTATCAATATCAATGAGAATTGATAATGGCCCCATATACGAAGGAGATAAATCTGGTGTTTCCAGTCTTCTTTCAGCTATGTTAGGAAATGGAACTACTAGTATTTCTAAAGATGATTTTAATGATGAAATTGATTTTCTTGGAGCTAGCCTTGGGTTTGGTGCTCAAAGTGGATTTGCAAGTTCATTATCTAAATATCAAAATAGAATTATTGAGCTTATGGCCGATGCAGCAATCAATCCATTGTTTACTTTAGATGAATTTGAAAAAGAAAAAGAACGTGCACTTGAAGGACTCAAAGGGGATGAGAATAGTGTTGATGCAGCAGCCTCTAGAGTTGGAAGTGCACTTTCCTATGGTAAAGATTCTGCTTACGGTGAATTTGTTTCAGAAGAGAGTTTGAAAAATATAAATTTAGAAGATGTAATCGATTTTTATAATTCTTATTTTAAGCCTAATAACGCCTATATTGTTATAGTTGGAGATGTAAATTATAAATCGATCAAAAAGCTAATAAAAAAGAAATTTGGTAATTGGGAAGCATCAAATACTTTAGAAAAAACTACTCCTACAGCAAAAGCTAATGTGCCTAAAACTGAGATTAATTTTGTAGATATGCCAAATGCTGTACAATCTAATATTTCCCTTACATCCAATGTTAAATTATCCATGAGTGATGATGATTATCACGCAGTTCTAATTGCTAATAAGATTTTAGGAGGAGGATTTAATAGTTACTTAAATATGAATCTAAGAGAAGAAAACGGATACACATACGGAGCCAGATCTGGTATTGGAGCATCAAGATATAAAGTTTCAAGATTTACTGCTAGTACTGCTGTTAGAAATATGGTTACCGATAGCGCTGTAGTAGAAATCATTAAGGAAATAAATAAAATTCGAGATACTTTTGTTGACGAAGAAAAACTAAAAAATGCTAAAGCAAAATACGTTGGCGATTTTGTACTGGCTTTAGAAAGACCTTCCACGGTTGCTGGATATGCACTTGATGTCATATATAATAATCTACCTGACACTTTCTACGAAAACTATTTAGAGAAAATTAATGCTGTTAGCATTGAAGACGTAAAACGAGTTGCAAATACTTATTTCAGCGTTGATAATGCTAGAATTATTATTGTTGGAAAAGGCAGTGATATTGTAACTAATCTTGAAAAAACTGGAATACCAATCAAGTATTTTGATAAGTATGCTAATCCGACAGAGAAGCCAGAATTTTCAAAACCAATACCAGAAGGAATTAATGCAACTTCGATCATGGTGTCTTACATTGAAGCTATTGGAGGTAAAGATGCGGTTGATGGTGTGAAAACGCTTCTATTTAGCGCTGAAATGACAATTGAAGGTGCTCCTTTTAAGCCAACTGCGATTCGAAAATCTATGGCGCCAAATAAAAGCTCTACGGAGATAATCGTTCCTGGGATGGGAACAATGATGAAAGAAAAATTTGACGGTGAATCAGGATACTCTGAACAAGGAGGAATGAAAAACCCAATGAGTAAAGAAGATATTGATGATAAATCAAGTGAAAAAGTTTTATTCCCTGAATCTCATTATACATCTGATGATATTGAGCTCATCAGCTTAAGTGACATAGACGGTAAAGAAGTTTACAAAATTAAAGTGAATGGTTCTGAAGAATCTTTTCGCTATTATGATGCTATCTCTGGACTTCTTGTAAGAGTGGAAGAATCCCAAGAAGCTCAAGGACAAAGTATGACATCCATTACAGTACACTCCGACTATAGAGAAGTTAATGGTATATTAATACCATTTAGTCAAAAAGTTACTGTTGGTCCACAAATTCTTCTTTTTGATGCCAAAGAAGTACTTATTAACTCGGGAGTAACAGAAGAAGATTTTAAATAAAATTAGTCTATAACAATTTTAAAAGACCGCTAAATAGCGGTCTTTTTATTTATTTTTTTATTAGCCAAATAAACACCAATTAAAATAATAAATACTGCAATACATTGCGTAAAATTAAAAAATTCTGAGTCTAAAAAGCCCCAAAGTAATGCTACAAAAGGCATTAAATAAGTAACTGAAGAAGCAAATACTGGAGTAGAAATTTGGATTAAATTATTGAACAATATCTTAGCCAAAGCGGTGCCAAAAAGAGACAGAAGGAATACGCATCCAATGGCGGGGAAAAAAGATGGAGTAGAAATAGTTTCTGGTTTAAAGCCACCAGAAAAAATAAGAACTAAAAAAGCAGGAATAAAAATTACAACAAAATTAGCCATAGCAATAGCTAAAGGTCGGACCTCGTTTAGATGTCTTTTAATAATATTAACATTAGCTGCGTACATAAGTGTAGCCAAGATAATAAGCCCACTGTAGCTATAGTTTTGATTTGGATTTAATTCAGCCCCCTCTAATATTAATAGCACAGCTCCAATAAAACCAATAATCACACCACTGACCTGAAAACCATTTGATTTTATTTTAAAAAGTATATAACCCAATACAACAGTATTCAAAGGAACCAAAGAATTTAAAATCGACGCAATTGCACTATCTACTTGGGTCTCTGCATAAGCAAATAAAAACGATGGGAAAAAACTGCCTAAGAAGCCCGAAAGGGCTAACCATTTCCATTGTATTTTATTTAAACCTTTTAAAGTTCTAAAACCAATAATAAAAATAATTAAAGCCGAAATAACAATTCGAAAACTTCCCAGCTGTAGCGGGGTTAGACCTAGTAATCCTTTTTTTATTAAAATAAAAGAGCTTCCCCAGATAAAAGAAAGTAATAAAAGGGAAATCCATTTTTTAAATTTATTTGACATTTTACATATATTTTAAGACAAAATTGGAAAAAATCATGCATTTGTATCCCAAAAAAATATTAAATTTGATTCAGTCTTAACTAATTAAAAATTAAAACATTGAATCTCAGATCCTTATTTATAATTTTTTTCATAATATGTTTTGGCTGTAAACAACATCCAAAACCGGAAATTATCTCAATTTCAACAAACAACTCTAGCATTAGTGTAGAAAGAACTCAAACACAACCCCTTAATTATGTGAATGCAACGCTTACAATAAAAGGAATGTCTTGCGAAGTGGGTTGCGCAAAAACTATTGAAAAAAAATTAGCCAATTTAGATGGTGTTAATAAAGCTAAAGTTAATTTTAAAAAAGAAATAGCAACCATTGAATTTGACAAAACTAAAATTGACAATGCACTTTTGATTTCAACTGTTAACTCTATTGGAGATAACGAAACATATGAGGTTATAAAATTAGAAATTTTATCTAATTAGATTAAATCAAAATTGAATAGTTTTATCACATTTTTTTTTAATTGTTGCTATTAAGAGTTCATTATACTTTCAATATCATCAATTTCAATAGGAATATTTTTCATTAGATTTAGTGGTGGGCCAGAATCCTGAATAACGACATCGTCTTCAAGCCTGATTCCCATTTTTTCTTCTGGAATATATATTCCAGGCTCAACTGTTAAAACCATATTAGCAACCATAGGAGATTTCAGGTCTCCGAAATCGTGAGTATCTAATCCTAAATGGTGTGAAGTACCGTGCATAAAATATTTTTTATACGCTGGAAAATTAATATCCTGATTTTGAATGGACGCCTTGTCAATTAATCCCAGGCCCAACAATTCTGAAGTCATAATCTTTCCAACTTCTTTGTGGTAATCTTTCCATATTACGCCTGAAACGAGCATTTGAGTGGCTTCATTTTTAACATTTAAAACGGACTGGTAAACAGCCTTTTGACGCGGAGTAAAACGTCCATTGACCGGGACAGTACGTGTCATATCACTAGAGTAATTAGCATACTCTGCACCTACATCCATAAGAAGCATGTCACCATTTTTACAAGACTGGTTGTTTTCAATATAATGTAAAACACAAGCATTGTAACCTGATCCAATAATTGGTGTGTAGGCAAAGCCTTTGGAGCGATTTATCAAAAACTCATGTATATATTCTGCTTCAATTTCGTACTCCATTACACCTGGCTTAATAAAACCTAAAACTCGATTAAATCCCTTTTCAGTTATATTACATGCTTTTTGAATTAAATTAATTTCCTCTTGTTCTTTGACTCCACGAAGTGATTCCATGATCGGGAAATTATTTTCAAAAGAATGATTAGAATATTTACTTTTTACCATTTTGATAAAACGATCCTCACGTGTTTCCATTTGGATTGCTTTACGGTAATGGTCATTATTATTAATATAAATTATTTGAGTTTGTGTCATGAGCTGTTCAAAGATAGTTTCAAATTCATCTAACCAATATACAGATTGAATGCCAGATATTTCCGTTGCTTGTTTTTTAGTAAGTTTAGCTCCCTCCCAAATGGCAATCTTATTATTGGTTTTCTTTATAAATAAAATTTCTCGATGTTTTGGGTTATTTGCATCAGGAAATAAAACTAGTATACTTTCCTCTTGATCAATTCCACTTAAATAAAAAATATTTCTGTGCTGATGGAATGTTAAAGTACTGTCTGCTCCTGTTGTAAAAATATCATTAGAGTTGAAAACAGCTATTGAGCTTATATGCATCTGTGAACTAAACTTTACCCTATTTTTAATAAAAAGGTTGGAGTCTACAGCAAAATATTTCATTTATTATCTTTTTTCAAATGTAAATATTTTAGATTGAAACTTAAAATCGTAAATATAAAAAGAGATTTATTAGAAACTCTATTTATAAATAATCTAAATTTCCAAAATTAATCCTTAAAGCTATTGCCTAAAAGTATATTGTGAATTACCTTTGTCTAGTTAAGGTTAAATCCACAATATGAATCAGGTTTTAAACTCTTCAATCGGAAGAAAAATTGCAATGGCTCTATCGGCTTTTTTTCTAATGGTCTTTATACTTCAACACTTTGCTATAAATATTTTATCAGTATTTAACCCTGGACTATTCAATGAAGTTTCGCATTTTATGGGTACAAATCCACTTGTCCAATTCGTTTTACAACCAATTCTGATTGTTGGAGTTATATTCCATTTTCTTATGGGTTTTATATTGGAGTACAAAAACAGGTCCTCCAGAGCGGTTAAGTACGCTGTCAACAATGGAAAAGCCAATTCATCTTGGGTAAGCAGAAATATGATATATAGTGGTGCATTTATTTTAGTTTTTTTAATAATACACTTCATAGATTTTTGGATTCCAGAAATTAACACTAAGTATATTGTTGGTGATACATCTGGACTTCTTGAAAATGGTGAAGGATATCGCTACTTTGAAGAATTACAACACAAATTCATACCACTTTGGCGTGTGATTTTGTATTGTTTGGGATTTATGTTTTTATCACTTCATCTACTTCACGGATTTAACTCAGCTTTTCAGTCTGTAGGTGCTAATAATAAATACACAAAAAGCCTCAAAACTTTTGGAACAATATATTCATTATCTATCCCAATAGGTTTTATTTTTATAGCAATTTTTCACCATTTATTTCATTAATTTATTAAAATTAAAATGTGTTACAAAAAGTGTTACAATTCTTTGACTTTATTTTTTAAAATAACTAATTTTGCAACATCATAGTATGAAGACTAAGAAAATAACCTACTCATTAAACTACAGGAAACCTAAAGATAATTATAGGTCTGATGATGAATTAATGGTATGTTTAAGATTTTATTACAAGTGTTCTAAAACTAACAAACCAAAGATTATTAAAAAAAGTACTGGTATTAAATGCAAACTTCAGGATTGGGACTCAAATTGGCATAAATCTGACGATAGACATCCTATAAAAGACTCTGACCCTCAACATGTAAAAAAAAATAAGTTACTTACAGTAAAAGTGAAAAACTTTGATGTTGATGAAATTTTAAAAGATTTAAAACCTAAATCCTTTTCCCAAAATTTAAATTCAAATATCCCTGAAGGTCCTATTGAACTTAAGTGGACAAACCACAAAAACAAAATTAATTTAGTTAACCCTGCTAACAAGAGACTCATTGATATAATTGTTGTTGGAACTGGCTTAGCAGGTGGTTCAGCCGCTGCTACTCTAGCAGAACTTGGGTACAATGTTAAGGCTTTTTGTTTTCAAGACTCTCCAAGAAGGGCACATTCGATTGCGGCTCAAGGAGGCATAAATGCTGCTAAGAATTATCAGGGAGATGGCGATTCGACATATAGACTCTTTTATGATACAGTTAAAGGTGGTGACTATAGATCTCGAGAAGCTAATGTTCACAGACTTGCAGAGGTTTCAACAAATATTATTGACCAATGTGTTGCTCAAGGTGTCCCATTTGCTAGAGATTACGGAGGCTTACTTGATAATCGTTCTTTTGGAGGGGTTTTAGTTTCTAGAACATTCTATGCAAAAGGGCAAACAGGTCAACAATTATTGTTAGGAGCTTACTCAGCTATGAACCGCCAAATTGGTCGGGGAAAGATAAAAATGTATAATAGACATGAAATGCTTGATGTTGTTATTGTTGAAGGTAAGGCCAGGGGAATAATAACTCGAAATTTAATAACAGGAGAAATCGAACGACATTCTGCTCATGCTGTAGTACTGGGATCTGGAGGCTATGGGAACGTATTTTATCTTTCCACAAACGCTATGGGAAGTAATGTAACTGCTGGATGGAAGGCTCATAAAAGAGGTGCTTTTTTTGCAAATCCATGTTACACTCAAATTCACCCTACATGTATACCTGTTTCAGGTGACCACCAATCTAAACTTACTTTAATGTCAGAATCTCTGAGAAATGATGGGCGTATTTGGGTGCCAAAAAAATTAGATGATGCTAAAGCAGTTCAAAACAAAAGTTTAAAACCTACGGCTATTGCTGAAAAAGATCGTGACTACTTTTTAGAGCGTCGTTATCCCGCTTTTGGAAATTTGGTTCCACGTGACGTGGCATCTAGAGCTGCCAAAGAGCGTTGTGATGCTGGTTTTGGAGTGAACGCTACAGGTGAAGCAGTTTTTCTTGATTTTGCATCTGCCATAATTCGTTACGGAAAAGAACAAGCACATGTTAAAGGCTTGAACGAAAACGACGACAGCCTAATCCAAAAACTTGGCAAAGAAATAGTAAAAGGAAAATATGGAAACTTATTCCAGATGTATGAAAAAATTGTCGATGAAAATCCTTATGAAACTCCAATGATGATTTATCCGGCAGTTCATTACACAATGGGTGGTATTTGGGTTGATTATAATCTACAAACAACTATACCAGGCCTTTATGCAATAGGTGAAGCTAATTTTTCAGACCATGGCGCAAATCGTTTGGGTGCATCTGCCCTTATGCAGGGATTGGCAGACGGATATTTTGTTTTACCATATACAATAGGAGACTACTTATCAGAAGATATACGTACAGGTCCAATTTCTACAAATACTATTGAATTTGAAGAAGCTGAAAACAAAGTAAAACAACAAATTAAATATTTTATTAAAAATAAAGGTAGTAAGCCCGTAGATTACTTTCATAAAAAACTAGGTAAAATAATGTGGAATAAATGTGGGATGGCCCGAAATGCAAAAGATTTAAAAAGTGCTATCAGAGAAATAACAAAATTGAGAGAAGAATTCTATAAAGAAGTTCTAGTTCCAGGAACTGCGAATGAATTTAATGAAGAGCTCGCCAAAGCAGGGCGAGTAGCTGACTTTTTAGAACTCGGAGAGCTTTTTGCAAAAGATGCTTTAACTAGAGAGGAGTCAGCTGGAGGCCATTTCAGGGAAGAGCATCAAACAAAAGAAGGAGAGGCTAAACGAAGAAAAGAATTTCAATTTGTATCGGCTTGGGAATACAAAGGTGCTCCAAAAGATGCCAAACTTCACAAAGAGTCGTTATCCTATGAAAATATTGAAGTAAAAGAACGTTCCTACAAATAATCATTTTATGAAATTGACATTAAAGATATGGCGTCAAAAAAACGCTAATGAGAAAGGAAAAATTGTAAAATATCCTATTAGCGGTATTTCCCCTGATATGTCATTTTTAGAAATGTTGGATGTATTAAACATCCAACTTATCGAACATGGTGATGAGCCTGTTGCATTTGACCATGACTGTCGCGAGGGGATTTGTGGATCATGCTCTTTGTATATTAACGGAGAAGCTCATGGTCCGGATCGGCGTGTGACTACGTGTCAATTACATATGCGGAAATTCAAAGACGGAGATACTATTTTTATTGAACCTTTTAGAGCAAAATCGTTCCCTATAATAAAAGATTTAGTTGTTGATCGATCAGCTTTTGATCGTATTCAACATGCGGGTGGGTTTATTTCTATTAATACTTCAGGTAATACTCAGGACGGTAACTCTATTCCAATTTCAAAAAACGCTGCTGATCAAGCAATGGACGCTGCAACTTGCATAGGTTGTGGAGCTTGCGTAGCAACATGCAAAAACTCCTCAGCAATGCTTTTCGTAGGAGCAAAAGTTTCTCAATATGCACTTCTTCCTCAAGGTCAAGTTGAAGCTCCTGATCGAGTTAAAAATATGGTTGCGCAAATGGATTTAGAGGGGTTTGGGAATTGTACAAATACTGGAGCTTGTGAGGTAGAATGTCCTAAAGGGATTTCTTTGGAAAATATAGCAAGAATGAACAGAGAACTTATAAAAGCTAGCTTAAAAGGTTAATCTTCTAAAAAAAAATCTTCTACTGAATCCCAGCCTGCTCGAATTTCTAAAATTTCCTTGGCGTAACTAACTCTTTCAGGTTGAATCTTTTTTAAATAGTTACCAGCATCGTATCGGCCGTTTTTGTTTAAATCAAATATAGCTCTAATGAAATACTCGCCAGGATCAAGATTAATAAAATCTACAGGCTTTGATTCGTTAACTGTTTTTTCAGATTTGACTTTACCATTAGCTGAAATAATCTGGACAATAAGAGGATAAGTTGCATTATTTAAATTGAGTCGTAAATTTCCGTAAGAGGAAAGCTTCTTGGTATTTGCATTGAAATTAAGGGTGTCATTTTGGTTTCCATAAAAATCCATAAATGCTCCTGGCATAAAAATTACCTTATAACGATTATCCTCGTTTAGATCAAATTTTAAATTAATCTGTGTATTTGTTAATTCATCTATTGATAAATGACTGTCAATATAAATTGAATCTTGATCAATTATAATAGTTTTTGATGGGTCAACTTCAATAATTGGAATACTAGAACTTATTTTAAAAAGATTTCCTAATTTTAATGATGTGGAAAGTGCGCTAAATGTTAAGGAATCATTTTTCATTTTACTGGTCCTGACATTAACGGTGTCTTTTTTTTCTTTATTTAATACTTCGAACAATAATGAGTCTACTTTTAATTCTCTTGGTCTTATCCATAAGTTTAAGGTATCCTTGTTTGGTTCTTTAGAGGTTATAATCGCTAATGAATCAAATACATCTGAAATTCCTTTGATTTGCATAGAAGACGGATCTCCCTCATATGCAAACCCAATACGCCCTTGAGCAAGCTGTCTAGCTCGAATAAATTTAAATTCAGGTCTTTGCTTAAAAAGTTTTAAAACATATGCTGTATCTGATGGGATTGTAACAAACTTACTTCGAAAAGCTATTTTATCTTTTTTTTGCTGAAAAGTATAATTAATATTTTCTTCTTCAAGAGCGGTTAACAAGTATTGTCCAGCCTTAATATTATTAATAATAAATTTAGATAAGCTATCAGTTAATCCTATATACTTTGGTTTTTGTTTGAAAATAATAGAATCGTTGTAGGTAGAATCAATCTCATGTAAATGAACTGATATTTCTTCAGATGTTTCAAGTTCTAAAGCATCGGATATTAAACCAGAAACTGATAAAGAATCTATTGTTGGGCCAGTTGAAAAAACATATCTGTAAAATGGAAAAGTATTTCCTTCATTATTATCCACAATACTATTCCCGAAGTTAAAAGCATAAGTGCTGTTCGGTTGAAGAGTGTCATAAATTTTTATAGTAATTATCTTACTTGCTGAGCCCATTGGAGTTATTTCTGGTTGAGGATCCATTGGTGGAGATATAATAAGTTGTTTTTGTAGATTTTTGAGCTTAATATACTCGTCAAAATAAATTTTAATTTCATCTGAACTAAAATTTATTGAAAAATTTTGTGGTTCTTCTTTTATTACAACTGGAGGTATGATATCCTTTATCCCTCCACTTGCTGTTCCACGATTAGCACATTTTAAAAAAAACAAAGTGCATAATAATAAATATGAAATTCTTCTTCGCATAGTCAATATTACTATCACAAAGAAACAATATATTTCAATACAAATTACTTACGAAATATCAAATAAGTAATAGACAAATTATTTAATATAATTTTTATACCCGACTAAAAAAACATTTATATTTTTATAATTCTTATATCTTAATTTAACAAGGTTTTATATTTTTGCCTAATGAGTACTCAACAAGAACATTTTAAAAAAGTTATTTCCCATGCCAAAGAATATGGATTTGTATTTCAAAGTAGCGAAATATATGACGGCTTAAGTGCTGTGTATGATTATGGGCAAAATGGAACCGAACTCAAAAAAAACATTCGCGAATACTGGTGGAAAGCCATGGTGCAAATGAATTCTAATATTGTAGGTTTAGATGCAGCTATTTTTATGCACCCAAAAACCTGGAAAGCATCAGGACACACAGATGCATTCAATGACCCTTTAATTGACAATAAAGATTCAAAAAAACGTTACAGAGCGGATGTCCTTGTCGAAGATTATTGTGCTAAAATTGAACAAAAAATTGAAAAAGAAATCAAAAAGGCCAAAAAAAGATTCGGTGAAAATTTTGTAGAACAAAAATTTATATCCACAAATAGTCGAATTTTAGACTATCGTGAAAAAGTTAATTCCATCTTAAAACGTCTTGGAAAATCTTTAGAGAAAGAGGATTTTTCAGATGTCAAGTTATTAATTGAGGAATTAGAAATTGCGGATCCTGTCAGCGGAAGCCGAAATTGGACTGATGTAAAACAATTCAATTTAATGTTCGAGACTAAACTTGGAGCATCTGCTGATAATGCAATGGATTTATTTCTGCGGCCTGAGACGGCTCAAGGAATATTTGTAAATTTTTTAAATGTCCAAAAGACTGGCCGCATGAAAATCCCTTTTGGGATTGCTCAAACTGGAAAAGCATTTAGGAATGAAATTGTTGCTAGACAGTTCATCTTTAGAATGCGAGAGTTTGAACAAATGGAAATGCAATTCTTTATTAAACCTGGAACGCAGAAAAAATGGTATGATTATTGGAAAGATGCAAGGCTTAAATGGCACCTTTCACTTGGAATGGGAGAAGAAAACTATCGATTTCACAATCATGAAAAACTTGCTCACTATGCAGATGCCGCGACTGATATTGAATTTAAGTTCCCATTTGGATTTAAAGAACTTGAAGGAATTCATTCTAGAACAGACTTTGATTTAAGTCAACATGAAAAATATGCTGGAAAAAAACTTCAGTTTTTTGATTCTGAAGAAAATAAAAATTATACCCCATATGTCTTAGAAACTTCTATCGGATTAGATAGAATGTTTTTGGCAGTCTTTTCAAACAGTTTAAAAGAAGAGAAAATTGATAACAATTCAACTAGAACTGTTCTAAAAATTCCTGCTGTTTTAGCTCCATTCAAGGCTGCTATATTACCCTTATTAAAAAAAGACGGACTTCCTAAAATTGCAAAAAAAATATTAAATGAACTACAATGGGAATTTAATGTTATATATGACGAGAAAGATGCTGTGGGTAGGAGGTATAGGCGTCAAGACGCAATTGGAACTCCTTTTTGTATAACAGTAGACCATCAAACTTTAAATGATGAGACAGTAACACTGCGTGATAGAGACTCCATGAAACAAATAAGGGTGAAAATTAAAAAACTTTCCAAAATTATAAATAATCATGTAGCAATAAAAAAATGGTTAATAAAATATGACCTGTAGACCATTAGCTTACACTCGCTTGGGCATTATTATCTTTTTTATTTTAATTAAAGGCCCTTGGGTATTTTCACAGAGCGAACCCGCTTCTTTATCTGCGACAGGTGATCAGATTTATTGTCCACAAACTCAACAAAATATTGTTACTAGCTTTGACATAACTGACTCAGATAGTAGTTCAATTACTGGGTTTTATATTCAAATATCTACTGGTTTTGTTTTAGGAGAAGATCAACTAATCTTAACTGGAACTCACCCAAATATTATAGCTAACTGGAATTCAGCTGAAGCTAAATTGTCTCTTTTACCTGCAAATGGAATTTCAATAGATTACACTGACATCATTAATGCTGTTTTAAATGTTGTTTTTTTTAGTAGCAATATAAATGTTGGAGCAAAAACTTTTTCTCTAACTATTGGAGAAGCAAATTTCTTAAATGGTCATTATTATGAATTTGTTTCAGCTACGGCAATTCCATGGACTGCTGCAGAACAGCTTGCAGAAGGAATGAGTTATTATGGTTTACAGGGCTATTTGGCAACTATTACTGATGCTGACGAGGCTCAAATTTGTGGAGAGTTAACCCCTGGTACTGGTTGGATTGGAGGAAGCGATTTTCAGACTGAAGGCGTATGGAAATGGGTTACAGGACCGGAAGAGGGAACTGTTTTTTGGAACGGAGACTTAAGTGGTTCAGCTCCAGCTGGAGTATACTCTAATTGGAATAATGGTGAGCCAAATAATGCTGGTAATGAAGACTATGCTCATATCACACCACCTTCGATAGGCTTCCCTGGTTCATGGAATGATTTACCTAATAATACAGCAGGTCAAGGAGCTTATGAAGCTGCTGGATTTATTGTTGAATACGGAGGAATGCCCAATGACCCAGATCTTAATATCTCTGCAACTACTTTTTTTAATCCACCTGAAATACTATCTACTACTTCTGCATCTGGTTGTGAAAATCAAACGATTACATTGGAAGCAACTTCAAATACAGCAGATATAGTCTGGTTTGATAGTCAATTTGGAGGAAATCAGTTATTTATCGGAGATGTATATAATGTTGAGTTAAGTCAAGACACAACTTTTTGGGTTTTAGCATCAGAAAATAATTGTAGTAATGGCTTAAGGGTTCCTGTAAATGCTACAATAACTACTAGTGAGCCCTCAAACTTCACCCAAATTCATGATATGTGTGAGGGCACAGAATTAACACTACCAAATACATCAAATAATGGAATCACTGGGGCTTGGAACCCAGAATTTGACTCAAATAATACAACTACTTATACATTTGAACCTGACGATGGGCAATGTGCTTTAACAGCAGAAATGACTGTAAATATTATACCATTTATCAATCCTGAATTTACTCAAATTGATGATACATGTGAAGGTACAGAATTGACACTACCAACAACATCAAATAATGGGATCACCGGGTTTTGGAGCCCGCTATTCGACTCTAACACTACTACTACTTATAACTTCGAACCTGATGATGGACAATGTGCAACAACAGCAGAAATGACTGTGGTTATAATCCCAAATACAATTCCAGAGTTTACTCAAATTGAAGATGTATGCGAGGGTACAGAAGTATGGGCAGGAGGGTCACCTTTCCAGTTAGTTTCAAATAATGGAATCACTGGAGTTTGGAATCCTGCGTTTGACGCATTTAACACGACCACATATACATTTGAACCTGATGATGACCAATGTGCAACAACAGCAGAAATGACTGTAAATATTATACCATTTACCAATCCTGAATTTAATCAGGTTGATGATACATGTGAAGGTACAGAATTGACACTACCGACTGCATCAAATAATGGAATCACTGGAGCTTGGAATCCTGCGTTTGACGCATTTAATACGACCACATATACATTTGAACCTGATGATAACCAATGTTCAACAACAGCAGAAATGACTGTAAATATTATATCATTTATCAATCCTGAATTTACTCAAATTGATGATACATGTGAAGGTACAGAATTGACACTACCAACTACATCGAATAATGGAATCACTGGAGCTTGGAATCCTCTGTTTGACGTATTTAACACGACCACATATACATTTGAACCTGATGATGACCAATGTGCAACAACAGCAGAAATGACTGTAAATATTATACCATTTATCAATCCTGAATTTACTCAAGTTGATGATACATGTGAAGGTACAGAATTGACACTACCAACTACATCAAATAATGGAATCACTGGAGCTTGGAATCCTGCGTTTGACGCATTTAACACGACCACATATACATTTGAACCTGATGATGACCAATGTGCAACAACAGTAGAAATGACTGTGATAGTAATTCCAAGTATAATTCCTGAATTTACTCAAATTGATCCATTTTGTTATGGGGCTACACCAACAGAACTTCCAATAATATCTAATAATAATATTCAAGGAACATGGAATCCAAATATTATTAACAATACAGAAACTACAACTTATATGTTTACCCCTGGTGAAGGTACTTGTGTTGAAACTGCATTTATGACTATTACCGTTTATGAACTTACTATTCCAACTTTTAACTTAAATGATATTTGCATAGGGGAAACAATTCAAGCATTACCTGTAATTTCGAATGAAGGTATCTCTGGGGCATGGTTTCCAGTTCCCAATAATTTAGTCACTACAACATATACTTTCACACCTGATAATGGTCAATGCGCAAATATAACCACTGAAACTATTGAAGTTAATCCTTTCAATAATTTAGAAATTACAGTTGAAAACATATCTGAAGCTTTTGATTCAAACCAAATGATACAGGTTAGTGTAACTGGGGGAAGTGACAATTACGAATATCAATTAGATGGTGGAGTATGGCAAAATAGTTCAGTATTTCAAAATATTGTTGGTTGTTATGAGCATATTGTCAAAGTAAGAGACTCTGAAGGTTGCAGCAACGAGCCAGAATCTTCTGTAACAATATTAGATTACCCAAAATTCTTTACTCCAAATGAAGACGGATTTAATGATCTTTGGAATATAAAATGTTTAGAAAACCAAACTGCATTAATCTCTATTTTTAATCGCCACGGAAAATTATTGAGACAATTTAAAACTACAAATCCAGGTTGGAACGGGACCTATAATGGGCAGTTAATGCCTGCTAATGACTATTGGTTTATTGTAAGTTATTACGACAAAAATGGTTTTCAAAAAGAATTTAGATCTCATTTCACTTTAAAGCTATAGACTAAGATTAACTTATTTGTCCTCAAAAATAGGCTTTCAACTGTACACTACCATTATGAATAACTTTACTTGTCTCTGACTTTCTTGCAAAATAATTCAAATTTAAATCTAAATATTTTGTCAATTTTTTTTGAGCTACAATAGACCAAGTGAAATTAGTACCAGGCTGTAACCCATCCATCATCTGATAGGCAACTGGACTGCTTGAATTTCCATTAAAATCATTTGAAAAATAATTAAATTCTGCAGTGATAGCAGCATTTTGTTTTTGATTAAAAACAGCTGAAACACCCCACTTTTGTTGTACTAACGTTTCTTTTCCCTGAATTAAATTATCTTTATTTTGGTACTGGTAAAATAAATCGAAACGTTTATTGTCATCCAATAAATAGGAAACTTTTGGTTGAAATAATAATTGTTCTAAACTATAGTTTTTTGAAGAGAAATTTTCACTTGTAGCACGATTGGTTTCAATATTTGTTTGAAGATTGAATAACCATTGGTTTTGAATTTTATGAGTAAAATTAAACTGATGACCATTTCCTTTTTGGGAAATAGCTCCAAATGAAAGTAAATTTTTTAGTACAGAGTTAAAATAACTATAGGACATAGTGAGATTTTGTTTACCCCTATTAAAAAATAATTGATTTCTAAAATTAGATTGTAATCCTAACTGTTGTCCGGATTCAGATTTGAAAGGATTTAAATTAATTTTTTGAAGTTGATTACGATCTTTTCTATCAATTAAGTAGGAAGTTAAATTATAAAAATGAGACCAAAAAGATTTACTCCTTTTAGTAGAATTAGACCATTTAATTGGATCAATTATAATTGACTGACTCAGTCGATTTTGATGAGTTCTAATGAAATTCTGATTAGGTAATAAAACACGTATATAAGACGCTTGATCTTGAAACTGTGCAGTTTCAAATTCCTCAAGCTCTTGAATACCATTTCCATTGTAATCAAACCAGACAAATGACCCTTGGCCAGGCTCTACTTCTACATAAGTAAAGTCTTGTTGTGGTAGCTGTCCAGAATTAGTTTCATAAACTGTTTGCCATTGAACCAAATTTTGTACAAACTGTTGATTATAAAAGATTCTAGAGTTTAAAGATTTTTGAAGGTTTTCATCTTGATTTTTTGAATTGAATATACGGTAATTTACAAATATACTTAAGTCAGAATTCTTAGACTCTATTAGCTTAGAATTTAAATAATAGTTGTGTGACTTGTTTACAAGTTTTAGCTGGGAGTCTTTGACACTATCATTAACACGATGAATATATCCTATTTTAAGAAAAATTTTTGTAGAATCGCCCAATCCTATAAAACCTTCATAAGAATAAAATCGCTGACTAAGTGAATCTATATTATTGTTAAGATTCGAAATAATTTTATTACTTTCTGTTGAGAATTTTACACCAGGCCATAACTTATCTCCTTGGTATTTAAATTGAGATATAGAACTAAGGAAATTAGATTCATTTAAAACTGTATTTGTAGTCAAAAAACTTGATTTTGATTTTAGCTCAATTTTATTTTTTTTTAAATCTGTTCGTAAAATATGCCTGTTACCGTTAAATTTTTGAGATAAATTTAAATGCTGAAAAGCATAATTAATTTGACCTAAATTGGACTTACTGACAGAAATCGAGTTTGTTACTAATAATTGAGTTCCTAAATCTGAAATCGCACCATTTGATGTAGGTGTCTCAAGGTTCCAGTCTCTATTAAACTCTGGGTTATATAGTCTTTGTAAATTTCTAAAATCCTTTTGGATATAATCAAAATCTGAAAAAATATTAATATTCCATCCTTCCTCAGAAATTAATGGATTGTGTTGTATTTTGTAGCGTGCTGCCAATCCATCATTATCACTGTCGGATAAGTTTGAAAATAAATTCAAATCATTACGGCTAGCAGCTAACTCAAATTCTAAATTAGTTTTTTCAGATGGCTTGTAGGCTCCGTTCATTACAACCATTTGCAGCTTCATAGGGGCCACTAGTTGAACAATCGGAGCATAGTTTCCTTGCTGAACTCCAGATATTGGTTGAACATATTCGTAAATGTTTGATATTGAATTAGAATTGACTAATACATAATCTCCTTGCTGGTTTCCAACTAGTAAAAAATTGACTTGATACAATTCATCGTTGGGGTCATTGGAAAATACAAATATTTCTTGTCCATTTAAAAGTGTCTTTTTATATAAAATTCTATTTTCAGAAAATTCTTGTGGACTAGATGATGGTGCTCTCATTAGCGTTCTATCATCTCCTGCTTGTGATAAAATTCCTGCTTGCTCATCGCTTAAACTTTGTTGAAGTGGTTGGTTTTTTAAATCATTTTCATTATAAAATGAAACTCCAATATTTAATTTATTTGACTTAAACTCCCCGCCTGAATAACTAACAAAGCGTGTGTAGTTTCTTTCACTATACTGATAATCAACCGTGATTCTCATCTCAGAGTTAATTGGAAAAGTTGAATTAAAAATAATCTCTCCTGCATTATAATCAATAATATAATCATTGGTAGTACCACGCAATAGTGGAAGACCATTTACATAAACAACCTCACTACCAGAAACAACCAATATAAATAATTCGTTATTTGGTCCTCTTAGTTTATAAGGACCCTGATTTCCTTCTTGTGCGGTAAATTGACTTCTAATAAATTGACCTCTTACTAACGCACCAGATGCAAAAGCATTGATTTGATTATTTTCATTAGCAAATTTTGAGGTAACTAAAAGTCCTTGGACACGTTTAGAAAATTTGCCAAAATAAGATTCATTATCTTCCAAATCAATATCCCCTGCTCGTACAGACCATTTATCAGTAAATGCTTCAATAAAAACCTGATCAAACTCGTCTAACCTTTGCGAATAACCACTTTGCTGTAAAGGTATATTTGCGTCTTGAATTGATGCGCGAAGAGTCACATTGTTATTTAACTTTCCACTAATTTGAAGGTCTAATTCACTATTTAAAACAGAATTCTGATTATTGCCAATAGTTACACCTCTAGAAATACTTCCAGAAGACTTTAAGCCTTCAAATGGTTTTGTATCAATAGAAATATTTGTTTCAGAAAGTTCATACAATTTATTAATAACACCCGTTGAATTAACCATAACAGAACTATCCAATTGCTTGTAAGTTCGAGTAATAAAATCTGGAAAATTTAAATAATGAACTGTTATTGAATCCAATTTTTGGATATTATTTTTTAAAATCAAAATGGCAGAATCATAATCTATTTCATATAATGAGTCATTAATTATATTATTTTCAGAATCTAAAATTTTGAAAAAAGATGGATTTATTCCAACATTATCCAAAATAATTTGATCTTTGATTAAAAATTTCTTTTTTTGAATTAGGGGTTTTCCTTCTTGTGTCCAAGAGCTAGAAAAACATAAAAAGAAAATAATAGTATATAATAAGCGCATGTTATGTTTAAACTTCAATATCTCTAAAATATTTTGTTGATAGTTTTAAATAAAAACCCCATTGATTATATACTGTAAAAGTAAGGCTTTAATTATTTTAGCTGAAAACGGTTCAATTCCATGAAAATCATTTCATATAATGTCAATGGCATTCGCGCTGCTATAAAAAAAGGTTTTTTAGAATGGTTGGTAGCGGCAGATCCTGACGTAGTTTGTTTACAAGAAATTAAAGCTCAAAAAGAGCAACTCGATTTAACTATTTTCGATAAAGCGGGCTATCCATACCACTATTGGTTTAGTGCCCAAAAAAAAGGCTACAGCGGAGTCGCCATACTGTGTAAAACCAAACCTGAAAATGTAGTTTATGGTACTGGCATTGAATCCATGGATTTTGAAGGTAGAAATATAAGAGTAGATTTTCCAAGAGTCTCCATAATGAGTTTATATTTACCATCGGGAACTAATATTCAGCGCTTGGATTACAAGTTTGAATATATGGACCTATTTAAAGCTTATATCGATGCACTAAAAGCAGAAAAACCAAATCTTGTTATTTGTGGGGATTACAATATTTGTCATAAAGCGATTGACATTCACGATCCTGTAAGAAATAAAAATGTATCTGGGTTTTTACCAGAAGAAAGGGCTTGGATGTCTGGTTTTTTAAACAGTGGTTTTATTGATGCTTTTCGCGAGCTATGCACAGATCCTCATCAGTATAGTTGGTGGAGTTACCGCGCCAACTCAAGAGCCAACAACAAAGGTTGGCGATTGGATTATACGCTTGTGACAAGTTCCTTAAAACCATATATTGAACGCGCACTTATTTTAAAAGAAGCAGTTCACAGCGATCATTGTCCGGTCCTTTTAGAATTAAATACAAAAACTTAAATCATGCTAAAAAAAATTATAGTTATTTCCCTTGTGGTATTGAACGCAACGGCTTGTGTATCTTCTAAAATTTATCAAGAATTAGAAGGAAAGTACAGCCAGCTTAAGTCAGATTATGATGAATTGTCTTTGTCTAATGACAGTGAAATTGATTTAAAAAAAGACTTTCAAAATCAACTGAGTTTTCTTAAACAGACTTTTAAAAAAGTCAAATCTGAACGTGACCAACTTGAAAGTGATTTAAATTCGCTTAAAAAAAATTATGCCAATTTAAATGCCGCTTATTCAGCATTGGAGCAAAACAGTTCCAAAGTACTTGAAGAAAATTCACAAAAAAACAGAGGGCTTTTACAGCAATTGGACGCCAAAGAAAAGGCTTTATCTTTAGAGAACGATCGCTTGATGCGATTGGAAGCAGATATGCAAGAACGCTCAGAGCGAATTACAGAACTAGAAGCGCTAATCGCTGCCAAAGACCAGGCTATGAACGATTTAAAAAATGCCATTTCTAAGGCTCTCACTGACTTTGAAGGAAAAGGTCTCACCGTAGAACAGCGCAATGGTAAAGTCTATGTATCCATGGAAAATAAACTTCTTTTTAAATCTGGTAGTTGGGCTGTCAATTCCCAGGGTAGAAATGCTATAGTCCAACTGGGAAATATTCTTGCAGAGAATCCCGATATTGCAGTTTTAATTGAAGGTCATACAGATAATGTCCCTTTTTCAAACCAAGGACAAATTTCAAATAATTGGGACCTATCTACCAAACGCGCCACTGCCATTATTTCTATCTTAGCTGAAAATAAAGACATTTCATTAGAAAATCTAACTGCTGCTGGGCGCAGCGAATACTCCCCAGTAGACAGCAACGACACCAACGAAGGAAAAGCAAAAAACAGACGGATTGAAGTGGTTTTGACCCCAAAACTGGACGAAATTTCTAAACTCCTTAATAAAAATTAATGGATTATACAACGCTTCCTAATACAGGCATAAAAGTTAGTAAAATCTGTTTAGGTACTATGACCTGGGGGAATCAAAATACAGAGGCTGATGGTTTTTCTCAGATGGACTATGCCTTAGAAAATGGAGTCAATTTTTTTGATACTGCTGAGCTTTACCCAGTACCAGCGACCAAACAAACCCAAGGTCGCACAAGCGAAATTATAGGAAATTGGTTCAAGCAAAAGCAAAACAGAGATAAGGTTGTTGTAGCTAGTAAAATTGCAGGTCCAGGGGATTATACCGCACATATCAGGACTAGCGGATTTAAAGGAAATTCCATTGCTGAAGCAATAGATTTGGAACTTAAAAGGTTACAGACCGACTATATAGATTTATACCAACTACACTGGCCAGAGCGGCATACCAACACATTTGGAGTCCGTGATTTTAAACCCAGCCCAAAAGACCCTTGGATAGATAATTTTAGTGAAGTTCTTGAGCAACTTAATGCATTGGTTAAAGCTGGTAAAATTAGAGCTTATGGACTCTCAAACGAAAAAAGCTGGGGCAGTATGCGATATATTGAAGAAGTTCGCAAAGAGAAGCTTCCTAAAATAAGCACCATCCAAAATGCTTATTCGCTATTGAACCGTGTTTTTGAAGGTGATTTAGCCGAAGTTTCTTTAAGAGAAAATATGGGTCTTTTGGCTTATTCTCCATTGGCGTTTGGTGTTTTATCTGGAAAATACATTCTGGGAACTGCAAGAGAAAATGCCCGATTGAAGTTGTTTCCTAGGTTTGCGCGCTATAGCAGTGAACAAGCTACAGTAGCGACCAAAGCTTATCTCAATATAGCAAATGAGCTGGGCATATCGTTGACAACCATGGCTTTGGCCTTTGTTAATGAGCGGCCATTTGTTACGAGTAATATAATTGGCGCAACGACAATTGAGCAGCTAAAGGAAAATATCGATAGTATACATACTAAATTATCGAAAGATACTTTGGAAAAAATTAACGGTATTCATTCAAAAATTCCAAATCCGTCTCCTTGACCTTAGGATTTATTGGCCAGTTGACCACAAGCTGCATCGATGTCTTTTCCTCTTGAACGGCGGACTGTAACAGTAATTTTTTTGGCTTCCAACATCGAAACATATTGCGCAATTACTTGGGGTTTGCCTTGTTGAAATGCACCATCTTCAATTGGATTATATTCAATAAGATTAACTTTGCTTGGGGCGAATTTACAAAAATCAATTAATGCTAGAATGTCCTTAGTTTTATCATTTATACCTTCCCAAACAATGTACTCATAAGTAATTTTTCTTTTAGTTTTATTATACCAAAACTGTAAGGCTTCGCGTAAATCTTTTAATGGGAAGGTTTCATTAAAAGGCATTATTTGACTACGAACTTCATCTATTGCTGAGTGTAAAGAGACTGCAAGATTAAATTTCACATTGTTTTCTGCCATTTTTTTAATCATTTTTGGAATTCCTGAAGTTGAAACTACAATACGCTTTGGAGACATCCCTAAACCTTCATCAGATGTGATTTTTTTAATAGCTTCTAAAACATTATTATAGTTCATTAGCGGCTCGCCCATTCCCATAAATACAATATTTGTTAGCTTTTTATTATAATAAAGGCGACTTTGTTTATTAATAGCCATGACTTGATCATAAATCTCATCTGAATTTAAATTACGCATACGTTTCAATCTTGAAGTTGCACAAAATTTACAATCTAAACTACACCCTACTTGTGAAGATACACATGCTGTAGTTCTGTTGGCAGAAGGAATTAAAACGGATTCTACAATTAGTCCATCGTGAAGGCGTACAGCATTTTTTATAGTTCCATCACTACTGCGTTGCATATTGTGAACCTGTATGTGGTTAATTATAAAAGATTCTTCTAAAAGCTCTCTATTGTATTTTGAGATATTGGTCATATCTTCAAAGCGATGAACTCCTTTTTTCCAAAGCCATTCATAAACTTGTTTGCCCCTAAATGCTTTACAGGAATGGTTTGTAAAGAAGGTCATCAAATCTTCTTTTGAAAGTGCTCTAATATCTTTTTTAAATGATTTCACAACAAATGAAAAAGCCTCTTAACGAGGCTTTATATTTTTACAGAATTAGCATAGCATCTCCATAGCTATAAAACTTATATTTTTCCTTTACTGCTTCTTCGTAAGCTTTCATGATGAAATCATAACCACCAAAAGCCGCCGTCATCATCAAAAGGGTCGATTTAGGAGTATGGAAATTAGTAATCATACAATTAGCAATTGAAAAATCATAAGGTGGAAAAATAAATTTATTTGTCCATCCTGAATAATCGTTCAAGGTACCACTTGATGAAACTGAGCTTTCAATAGAACGCATAACAGTTGTACCAACAGCACAAATTTTACGCTTTTCTTTCAAAGCTAAATTTATGGATTTTGTTGCATTTGTATCAATAATAATTTCTTCACTGTCCATTTTGTGTTTTGATAAGTCTTCAACTTCAACTGGATTGAAGGTTCCTAATCCAACATGAAGCGTAACCTCAGCAAAATTGATTCCTTTAATTTCAAGGCGTTTAAGTAAATGTTTTGAAAAATGAAGACCAGCAGTTGGAGCTGCTACGGCTCCCTCATTTTTTGCATAAATGGTTTGATAACGAATTTCGTCTTCAGGTTCAACATCCCTTTTAATATATTTTGGTAAAGGAGTCTGGCCAAGTTCATTTAACTTTGATCTAAATTCATCATATGACCCATCAAATAAAAATCTTAAAGTCCTTCCTCTTGATGTCGTATTGTCTATGACTTCGGCTACTAGACTTTCGTCCTCTCCAAAATAAAGTTTATTTCCAATTCTAATCTTTCGAGCAGGATCTACTAGTACGTCCCACAAGCGTTGCTCTGAATTTAGCTCACGCAATAAAAAAACTTCTATTCGTGCCCCTGTTTTCTCTTTATTTCCAAATAATCTAGCCGGAAAGACTTTGGTGTTATTAAGTACCATTACATCGTCCTCATCAAAATAATTAATAAGGTCTTTAAATTGCTTGTGCTCAATAGTTTGCTTTTCTCTGTTTAAAACCATCAAACGAGCTTCATCTCTTTGTTCAGAAGGGTATTCTGCTAAAAATTCTTCTGGTAACTCGAAACTAAAATGGGATAATTTCATGACTTATTATTTTTACAAGTGGCAAATATACAATTACCACATAGCCGAAGTCAAGTAAATATTCGTTTATTTTCAATTTCTTGTATATCGAACCCTAAAGTCTTTAAGTCTTTCCAAAAATTTGGATATGATTTTGAAACTACGTCAGGGTCTTCTATGAATAAATCAGTTTTAATTGCAATTGTAGCAAAAGCCATAGCCATTCTGTGGTCATTATATGTTGATATTTGAACATTATTATTAAAACTTTGTACTGGATACAGATTTAGACTGTTATTGGTAATTTTAACATCTGCACCAAATTTTTTAATTTCATTTTGAAGAGCTACCAAGCGGTCGGTTTCTTTAATTTTTAAAGTGCTTAGACCTGTCAATTTGCAAGGGATGTTAAGCCCTAAACAGCTTACTGCAATTGTTTGAGCAATATCTGGGCTATTGGCTAAATCCAAATTTAAAAACTTTGTATAAGAGTTGCTTATTTTTGTTATCTCCAATATGCTACCAGTAAATGTAGTCTTTATCCCTAAGTGACTATAAATTGAGCTCAAAATAGCATCGCCTTGTAAACTATTTGATTTATATGCCGAGAGTTTAATTTGGGTACCAATGGGACTTAAAGCAACAATGCTATAGAAATAAGACGCAGAGGACCAATCAGACTCTACAGTAAATGTTTTTAAAATTTCTTTTTTTAATGGTCGAACTTTAATTATGTTAGACTCAAAGTTCGTACATATACCGATCTCATTTAATAGTGCTAAAGTCATTTCTATATAAGGAAGGGAAGTGATTTTTCCCTCAAGATGTAATTCTAAACCATCTTTCAAAGCAGGTGCGATAAGTAGAAGAGCGGAGATATATTGGCTGCTAATATTAGCTTTTAAACTTACCCTATTTTTATTGAAATCCATTCCATCTATCATAAGTGGAGGATAGCCCTTAATATTTGTATATTTAATATTCGCGCCCAAAGACTTTAATGCATCTACTAATATTTTTATTGGACGCTCATGCATGCGCTTAGAGCCTAAGAGTAATGTTTTTTGACCCTTTTTAATAGAAAAATAAGCTGTTAAAAATCGCATTGCTGTTCCTGCGTGATGTATATCAATGGTAGAAGATTTTGAAAGTAAAGCTCTTCTCATTAGTTTGCTATCATCTGAATTGGATAGATTCTTTATTTTTATCCCCTTGTAAATAGCCTGTAACAGCAAGACGCGATTTGTTTCGCTTTTTGAACCTGAAATCTTAAGTTCATTTGATTTATTAATTTTAGTTTTCTTTAAAAAAATACGCACAATTATTTCAACTTGTTATTAGCATGATGACGTTCATGATCACGTTTAGTTTTAATATTTAATTTTTTATCAAATGCAGTTTGCAAATTGATACCAGTTTGATTAGCCAAACAAAAAACTACAAAAAGAACGTCAGCTAGTTCTTCCCCTAAATCTTTGTTTTTGTCACTTTTTTTTTCGCTTTGCTCACCATAGCGCCTTGAAATAATACGTGCTACCTCTCCAACTTCTTCTGTAAGTTGGGCCATATTGGTCAACTCATCAAAGTATCGAACCCCGTGTGCTCTAATCCATTTGTCAACTGTTTTTTGTGCATTTTTAATATTCATTATTAATGATTTTACTTAATACTAATTTATAAAATGTGAATCTGATTTCAAATTAAATTACTGACGGTTTTTACTATCAATGATTAATGTTACTGGACCATCATTAACAAGGTTGACCTTCATATTTGCACCAAAAACACCAGTTTGAATTTCTCTACCTAAATTTTGTTTTAATATCTTGATAAATTCACTATAAAGCAATATAGCTAACTTAGGTTTTGCTGCTTTAATGTAACTTGGACGATTACCTCTCTTAGTTTTCGCATAAAGTGTAAACTGACTAATGACCAGCACCTCACCTTTCTTATCTTTTATTGAAAGATTCATAATACCTTCTTTATTATTAAAAATACGCAGATTACTAATTTTATTAGTAAGCCAATGAATATCATCAATATTATCTTCTGAGCTAACACCCAAAAAAATCAAAAGACCAAATTTAATTTGTCCCACAACCTTTCCCTTAACTAGCACACTTGCCTTGGAAACTCTTTGGATAACTACCTTCACTTGGAATCGTATGAATCAGTTCGATAATTTACATTTTCATCCTTCATAATTTGCAAATAAGAGTTGTAACGCGATGATGCAATTTGACCTTTAATAACAGCAGCTTCAACAGCACATTTTGGCTCATTCAAATGTTGGCAGTTATGAAACTTACAGTCCGTTTTAACCGCAAATAGTTCTGGAAAATATTGATCTAACTCTTCAGATGCCATATCAACTATCCCAAAGCCTTTGATTCCTGGTGTATCAATTATACGGGCACCAAAACTCAAATCAAACATTTCTGCAAAAGTTGTTGTGTGTTGTCCTTGTTGATGTATTTCTGATATTACTTTTGTTTTGAGATTTAATTTAGATTCTATCGAATTAATTAATGTAGATTTTCCAACTCCTGAATGTCCAGAGAACATACTAGTATTTCCTTTCATTTCAGCTTTTACAGTAGATAAATTATTGCCATTTTTAGCAGATATCTTGAGGCATTCGTATCCAATGTTTGAATAAATTCGGATGAGATCATCAACTACTTTTGTAGAAACTTCATTTAAAAGATCTTCTTTATTAAAAAGTAAAATGGCTTTTATATCATAGGCTTCAGCAGTAACTAAAAACCGATCAATGAAACTAGTAGAAGTTGGTGGGTTATCAACTGTGACTAATAAAAAAACCTGATCAATATTGCTGGCTATAATATGTGTTTGCTTAGAAAGATTTACCGATTTTCTAACTATATAATTTTTACGGGGGTAAATATTGGTAATTACACCTGTTTTCCTGTGATTGCTTTTCTCTAGATCAAATTCAACAATATCTCCAACAGAAATTGGGTTAGTACTTTTGATGCCTTTAATTCGAAACTTTCCTTTAATACGACATTCAAAAAAAGTGCCACTAAAGCACTTGACTTTATACCAACTCCCAGTAGATTTATAAACTGTTCCTGTCATATTTAGCAATTATAATAAAAACAAAGAAACAAATTTATTATAATATCTATTACTTTATTATTGTTTGATATCTAGATTCTGAAACCTTTTTTAATCTTTCAAAATTTGTTTTTGGTGATTTATGGATTCCTGGTGAATAGCTTTAAATAGTTTCAGAATAAACTCCTCACTTAATTTATGTTGCTCACCCTCCAAAACCATCTTTCCTAGAATTTCATTCCAACGTTTACTTTGAAGAACTGCAACATTTTTCTCTTTTTTTAGTTTTCCAATAGCTTCAGCGACTAACATACGGTTGCCTAAAATTTCTAATAATTGGTTGTCTACTACATCAATCTGTGCTCTTAATTTTTTAAGTTCATCAGTATAGGCTGCCTCGGACGTACTTTCTTTTCTGATTTTTAAATCTTTAGTATATTGAATTAATGTTTTAGGAGTAATTTGTTGTGCAGCATCACTCCAAGCAGCATCTGGATTAATATGAGTTTCAATCATCAAACCATCAAAATTTAAATCTAAGGCTGTTTGACTAACATCAAATACCATGTCCCGCTTTCCAGTAATGTGAGAAGGGTCATTAATTAGGGGTAAATCAGGAAATTTTGTTTGTAATTCAATAGCCAATTGCCATTCAGGATTATTTCTGTATTTTGATTTTCCATGTGTTGAAAAACCTCGATGAATGACACCTAAATTTTTAATTTCAGCAGACTTTAAACGTTCTACAGCTCCCAACCACAAGGCTAAATCTGGATTAACTGGATTTTTAATTAATATAACTTTATCCGTTCCTTTTAATGCATCCGCAATTTCTTGAACAATAAATGGGCTTACAGTTGATCTAGCACCGATCCATAGTAAATCAATGTCATGCTCTAAAGCTAACTCAACGTGGGTTCTATTAGCAACTTCAGTAGCTGTTTTTAATCCAGTTTGTGACTTTACTTTTTGAAGCCATTTGAGTCCTAAAGCACCAACGCCTTCAAAATTTCCTGGACGAGTCCTGGGTTTCCAAATTCCAGCGCGATAATAACTTACATCTGTCCCTTTTAATTCATGAGCTATTTTTAAAACCTGATCTTCAGTTTCTGCACTACATGGTCCTGCAATTAAAAGTGGATGATTTAATTGTAATTTATCGAGCCATATTCTTGATTTTTTAATCTTTTCCATCTAGTATTGGTTTTAAGAGATTCCCTTTAAAATTGTTTTAATATAATTAGTGTTTTTCATTTCGTTTCGAATGGCTTCAAAATCATTTGCCTCCATAAGTGATTTAAAGTGATTTAAGTTATGAATGTATTCCTCAAGTGTTTCGATTACATTAGTTTTATTTTGCTCAAAGATGGGGGCCCACATTTCTGGAGAGCTTTTGGCTAATCTTACAGTCGATTCAAAACCACTGCCTGCCATATCAAAAATATTACGCTCATTTTTTTCTTTCTCTATTACTGTTTTTCCAAGCATAAACGAACTAATATGGGATAAATGAGATACATAAGCAATGTGCTTATCGTGAGCCTTAGAATCCATATAGCGAATATTCATACCCATATTTTTAAAAGTTTTAAGTAATGGATTACAGAGTTCAGGATTTGTTTTTTCAATATCACAAATAATATTGATTTTGTTTTTAAACAAGCTAAGATATGCTGCTCCAGGTCCAGAAAACTCTGTCCCTGCAATCGGATGATTAGCTAAAAATTGGGGTCGTTTTGGATGCATATCAACCAAAGTACAAATATCGGCTTTAGTCGAACCCATATCTATTACCAGAGCCTTTGAAGAAATTCTATTTAAAATAGTTGGTAATAATTCTAAGGTCACATTTACAGGTGTTGCAATTACGACTAAATCTGATTTTATAATAGATTCATAACTACCTTCTTTATCAATTATACCTAAATCAAGAGCTTCAGATATATGTGATTTGCTACTATCAATGCCAAGTATAACTACGTCATTAAAAATGGCTTTTAAATTTAATGCGAAACTACCCCCAATGAGCCCAACGCCTATGATGCAAATATTTTTCATTTTGTGCGTTTTATGGCTTCATTAATAATATTTTCGTCAGCGCATAATGAAAAGCGAACGTAACCTTTTCCATTAGATCCAAAAACAGTACCTGGAGCGACAAAAATATGTTTATCATTCAGTAAATTATCTGTAAATTTCTCTGAATCAACACCATTTAATAATTTTGCCCACACAAACATGCCTGAGGCTTTATTATCATATTTACAATCCAATTGTGATGCCAACTGCCAAACTAAAGAACGGCGCTTTTCATAAATTTGGTTTAAATTATTTAACCAATCACTTGTCGTATTTAACGCTTCAATAGCACCTTTTTGTACGCCATAAAACATGCCAGAATCCATGTTACTTTTAACTTTTAAAACGTTTTCAATATGACTTTTAGGTCCAGAAAGCATACCGACACGCCACCCTGAAATATTAAAAGTTTTGCTTAAAGAATTTAACTCCAAACAACACTTATTAGATCCTTCAAAATTAAATATACTTTGTGGTTTGTCATTTAATATAAAACTATATGGGTTATCGTTGACTAATAATATATTGTGTTTAGAAGTAAATTTAATCAGGGATTCTATTCGCTTTGTGTCTGCAACTGCACCTGTGGGCATATGTGGATAATTTATCCACATAAGTTTAACCTTAGATAAGTCCAGAGTTTGTAGCTTATCAATATCAGGATGCCATTTGTTCTCAGCTGTTAAGTCATAAAAAATTGTATTTGCACCAATTAATTTAGCGACTGAATTATAAGTAGGATATCCAGGATTTGGTATTAAAACTGAATCACCTTCATTTAGATAAGCCATGGAAATATGCATAATACCTTCTTTACTACCCATAAGAGGAAGAATTTCATTTTCTGGGTTTAAAGAAATTTCATAGTTTCTTTTATAAAAGTCAGAAATTGCATATCTAAATTCCGGTAAGCCCTGATAACTTTGATATTTATGAGCATTTAAATCCAATAAACTATTTTTAAGAGCCTCAATGACAGATTTATTTGGGGGCAGGTCAGGGCTTCCTATACCCAAATTAATAACTTGGGAGCCTTCAGAGATAAGTTTACGAACCTCTTTTAATTTTTTTGAAAAATAGTATTCTTTGACAGTTTGTAAACGTTTGGAAACTTCTATCATTGTTTTGCATTTTTATATGTCCCTAGGACTTTAAATTCTTCAGCCATAATCATCATGATTGACTTTGCTTTTTCGTAATGCTGAAAAGTCTCAAAAGTAACATCTACAAAAAAAGCGTATTTCCAAGGAGTATCAATTTTTGGAAGGGATTGTATTTTTGTTAGGTTTAGTTTACAATCACTCATTATATTCAGAATAGCAGCCAAACTTCCTCTCTTATGATTTAATGAAAATTTTAAAGATGCTTTGTTAATTTCTGAGGAGTTATTGGCATTACGTTCCACAATCACAAATCGTGTTTCATTGTGCTGAACAGTTTGAATGCTTTTGGCTAAAATATTAAGTTGATAAATATCTGCTGCTGCAGAGCTTGCTATAGCTGCAATCCCTTTTAGCTGTTGACTTTGAATTCTCTGAGCAACTCCAGCAGTATCGCTATCTTCAACCAATTTAATATGGGGGTACTTATTAAAAAAGTTTTGACATTGGAGCAAAGCCATAGGGTGAGAATGAACTTCTTTGACATCATTAATATTTTGACCATTTAGGACCATTAAATTGTGCTGTACATCTAGATAGTATTCTCCGGTTATGTGAAGGGCATTTGAATCGATTAATGCATAATTTGGAATAATGGAGCCTGCAATTGAGTTTTCAAGAGCCATAACCGCGATATCAACTTTTTCTAAAACAAGTTGATTTACAACTTCATTAAAGGTTATCAATGGTTCAATGTCAATAATATTTCCAAAATAGTTTTTAGAAACTAGATGATGAAATGAACCCTTAATTCCTTGTATAGCGACTTTTTTTTTCATAAAAAAAAATCCCGATTTTACATCGAGACTAAATTTAAATACAGATTGAATTATACGTATTAAGTCTCTTTATCTTTTTTGTAAAAGAAATAGAATGAACTATATTGAGTATAATTAAATTGTTGCACTTTTAGTTTTAATTAAATAATGCAGCTAAAGTAAAATTTTTTTTTTCAAAACAAAATTGAATCCTATTTTTTTTTTTTTACAAAAGCAATCCATTTTAACAGTAAAAAAATAAAATTGTATGAATTAATCCAAAAACACGAGTGAACCAATGTACAATTCAGTTATATCTATTATGTCCGGTGTATTCATAGAAATTAAATCACCTGTCCCTAATAATTGGCCACTTAATGAGTGAATTGGGTGAATAATGATATTGTGACTACTTCTATGAAAAACATTAATCTCCTGTGCTATTAGATTGGCTCCAAAAAAGGATGTGGTACCTGAATAAAACCCGATAAAAAGATTTTCAGTTGAACCAGAAATAAAAAATTGAGATAGATTATTAGAAATGATATTTAAAGTTTGACTTTCTACCTCTAAATTAAAGTCCCCAACACTAATTAGTCCTTCGCTAAAATTATCAGAAACTAATTCTAAATTTGGATACGACAGAATTCCTTGTGAACTGATAACATATTGAGTATTACTTATAATTTTTTTTAGTGTTGGAGTTGTGACGGTAATTCTCGTGGGAGCATAACTTCTAAGCCAATTACAACTATTACTGTCATTTAGGGTCAAGATTCCTTGACTCAAAGTAAAACTAATATCAGAAATTAGATTTATTCCTGTTTCAATTTTTAGACTATAATCCTCTCCATCAATAACCACTAATTCAATATTCTCATTAACTATAATTTGATTAAATGAATCAATTGTATAATCTTGAACTGTGATATTACCATTAGTTTGTAAACAATTAAAAGCATTATCATTGTTACAAGTCAAAACCAGTAAACTTATAAAATAAGGTAGTGTTTTTTTCATAATCTAATTCCAATTCCTACCTCAAGAGCTTCAGCTTTTGCGGCGTGAGACTTTAGGCTAATATTAGTGAAAATATTTTTTGATAAATATTGCTTAAATCCAATTCTGTTATAGATGGGGCCTTCAAAATCAAATGGAGCATAAACATAGTATCCTAATTGAGTTTGAATTGAAAAGCGTCCAAATAGTAGCTCATGTCCAAAATAAACTCCGATACGCTTATAATCTAAATTCGGTTCTATATTATTTTCAGGGTATGCAATACTTTGATAATAAATATATTCTTTTAAAAATTTAGAGTTAAAGTAATCTAAACCAAGCATTAAAGTTGAATTAGTACTGAGGCGCTTTTCAGTAAAAACAGAAAATATATAGAAAGGGAATTGATCACTACCTACAACATCACTTTGGTTAATTCCTGTTTTAAAAATAAAACCATAACCAATTGAACGGTCAATCAACTCATTAACTTCTTCTTTTTTATTGAAGGATTCGCTAATATTAGTGCTTAAACCGACATTAAAGGCTAAAGTATTAATACTAGTATTTGGGGATTTAATACTAGCATTTGATAAGTGTAATAATGTTAATCCTAACTGAATGCCAACTGGCCCAACCAATTTCGCTTTACTGTAATTAAGCATAATATAAGTTCCGCTAAGAAGATGGGATCCAAAAGCGTTGTTCTTAGGGTTAAAATTTATATCATATGGGTTTGTAGCATATGAAACACCTTGGGCAAAACGGAACATCAAACGTTTGTTTAAGAAATAAAAGTTGTAGTGAGCAAACACTCCATAAGATTCCCCTAGTTCAGTATTATTAAAGTTTTGTGTGCCAACAGAAAATCCGTATTCTGGGTAATTATAGACTCTATGCCAAGCTTTTTTTCCTGAAACTTGCTTATTCCAAGCAAGGATAAAACCATTGGGATGCCCTTTAATTAAATGAGTTATATTGTCATTATGACGTGCAATATTGCCCGAAAAAAAATTGATGTCAACAGAACTAGTTACATTGTTTTTTTGTGAGAAGCCTTGAAAGCTCAAAAAAATACATAGGGATAGAAAACTATATTTCACAATATCAAATGAGTTATAAATATAAACGATATGGATTAGATAAAAACAAAATATTTTTTTATTGCATTAATATATCTAAATTTGCAGTAAAATAAAGAGGACAAATTTGATCTGATTGCAACCTCAATAAAAAAAGCTAAAGCAGTAATTCCTTCCTTTAGTATGTTGCAACTATTTTGTCTAAAACAATATAATTATGAGTTATTTATTTACATCTGAAAGCGTTTCTGAAGGACACCCTGATAAAGTAGCTGATCAAATTAGTGATGCAATTATAGATAATTTTCTAGCTTTTGATCCTCAGTCCAAAGTAGCTTGTGAAACATTAGTTACAACAGGACAAGTAATTTTAGCAGGTGAGGTGAAATCTAAAACTTATTTAGATGTGCAAAAAATTGCAAGAAATACAATAAATAAAATAGGATATACGAAGGGGGAATATATGTTTGATGGTAACTCCTGTGGAGTTTTATCTACAATTCACGAACAATCTGAGGATATAAATCGTGGTGTTGATAAATCCAATAAAGAAGCCCAAGGAGCTGGTGATCAGGGAATGATGTTTGGTTATGCTACAAATGAGACAGAAAATTATATGCCTCTAGCATTGGAGATATCCCACTGTATTTTGAAAGAACTCGCGGCAATACGCCGTGAAAATAAAGAAATTAATTATCTGAGGCCTGACTCTAAAAGTCAAGTGACAATAGAATATAGTGACAATAATATGCCTATAAGAATAGATTCTATTGTTATATCAACCCAACATGACCCCTTCTTGTCAGATGAAAAAGTTATGCTAGAAACTATTTCATACGATATTAAAAATATTTTAATCCCAAGGGTGATTTCAAAATTATCACCCAGTATTCAAGACCTTTTTAATAAAGACATAATCTATCATATCAACCCAACAGGTAAATTTGTAATTGGAGGCCCTCATGGCGATACAGGACTTACTGGTCGTAAAATTGTTGTTGATACATATGGCGGTAAAGGGGCGCATGGTGGTGGTGCTTTTTCTGGAAAAGATCCAAGTAAAGTAGACCGGTCAGCTGCATATGCAATGAGATATATTGCAAAAAATATAGTTGCTGCTGGGGTATGCGATGAAATATTAATACAGGTTAGTTATGCCATTGGTGTAGCTCAGCCAATTGGAATATATGTAAATTCATTTGGCACTACCAAGATAAGTTTAAGTGATGGAGAAATTGCAGAAAAAATTAGTGAGATAATAGACCTTCGCCCAGCTTCTATTGAAACACTTCTCGGCCTTCGCGCACCAATATACAGCGAAACTGCAGCATATGGACATATGGGACGAAAAAATCAAACTGTAGAAAAAATATTTTATAATCCGAATGGAGAAAAAAAAGTGATGACAGTAGAACTTTTCACTTGGGAAAGATTAGATCTTGTTCCATCAATCAAAGTGGCTTTTAAATTATAATTCGAGTTCTAAACAAATTTAAAGTTCATACCTTATTCGTAAAGTAATAAATCTAGGTTGGATAAAATACTCAGTTGCACTAACCGAAATATTACCAGCGTTACTCTGGTTTTGAGAACGAGTATCTAATAAATTAGTTGCTTTAAGTTCATATTCAAATTTTGCATCTTCGTCCTTACGGTATGACAAAGACGCATTCCAGAACTCAAATGTATTTATCGTATCGGCCTCATCGCTGAAATCATTAAAAGAATAATCTGTTTTAAAAGTAAATGCTTCCAAAAACAAAGCATCTAGTTCAATGGTAGGGCTTTTAGTGAAAAACTTAGTAGCGTTTTGACCTAAATTATTGTCCTGTATTGTGTAGCGATAGCTTAAATCCAAGTTTGGAGCCGTTCTAAAGTTGGTACGAATCTGGGCACGATAAGTCTGAGAGAATGTTTCATTTTCAGTGCGACGATTTTGAACAAATTGATTAAACCTAGAAAAATTTAAATTCGCACGAAGCGTTCCTCTAATTTTTCCAAAAGTACGTTGAAAACGTCCACTTGCAGACATACTTTCATCTGAAAAAGGGGAATTGAATGGAGTCGATATTCGTATAACACTTCCAGGCTGAAATACCGACTGAGTGCGGATATTATCAATACTTTTATTATAATTTAACCTAGCAAAGACATTAGTATAGTTAAACATATTGAAGCTATAATAGAACAAACTAATATTATGAGATAGAGCATTTTCTAAATATGGATTACCTGAAAAAAGAGCATTATAGTTGTTAAGTACTAACCCACTAGCGAAATTAGAAACATCAGTAAATTGGGTTTGCATTCTGTAATTTAAGGTCAAAGTTTCACTTTTTTTAAGTTGTATAATCATATTAAAATCAGGAAGAAATCTGTAAAAATTATCTGTTACTTTTTGACCAAACTGAGTATTATTCACATAATAAGCATGAGCTGAAACACCTGGAGTTATTGTAAAAATACCTGTTTTTAATCGGTAATGTAAACCTAAATATAAATCACTGAATTTATAGTCAATATTATTAATATCCAAGCCGTTAGAGATTACAGGATTAGTATCTAAGCGTGAACCGTCGTCAAGAAACTGAAAGATATTAGAATCAAACTTTTGGTGGCTTAAAATTGTGCCTAAAGTTAAGTTGAGATTACTTTTTTTATTCAAAATCCTCCAGTAATCAAGTTTTGCATCTAATTGATTAGACTGTATACGTTTTTCTTGATTTAAGTTATAATTACTCTGAGTTGAGTCTAATCCTAAATTAGCGGCAGTAGTGTCGTAATTAAGCTTGTCTTCTAGAATGGCATTATAAAATGGATCTTCGTCTTTAATTACATGTTGGGCTTCGAGTGCAAAAATATCATTTTCACTAAGAGTGTAGTAATAATTTAAATTTTGGCTTAAATTATATGGAGTTGTTTCTTCCAATTGATTAATTGAACTATTAATAGAAGAAAAAAAGCGTTGATCTTGTTCGCTCTTTGATAGCTGACCAAATACTTCATAATCTAATTGATTGCTGGCATCTGGTTGATATTTGGTAGAAAACTTCAACATTCCTAAATTATTCTCTTGGAAAGTATTGCTCTGAGTTTCCTCATTTGGTATCCCAATACCTGCATCTGTGTATTGAATGAGGCGGTTTTGTTGAAGTTCATTTCGACTATTAGAAAAAATTGCAAATCCACCCAGATCTAAATTACTATTTGGAGACCAACTGAAATTAGCTGCTGCAAATTTCGTATTTATATCTTTTGCACGATTATTTTGGAGAGTTAAAGCACCTATATCATTACTTCCTAAATTTAAATTTGTACCGCTGCTTAAACCAGGTCTTTTAAATCCTCCAGTAAAACTATAATAGTCACGCCTTGTAAAAGCGACTTCACCAGTGTTATTTAAATCTCCAATAAAATTTATACTGTATTTAGGACTGTAATAAAATAATTTAGGCTGAAAAAGATAAAGAGGTTCGGTGCTCGGATGCACTTCTGGCTCACCTGCTCCTGTCATGACATTCCCGAACCAAAAATTCTTTTTACCTTCTTTGAGCTTAATATTTATTGCAATATTATCTTGGTTATTTGTAACTCCGCTTAACTGACCTATCTCAGCATAGTTTTTTAAAACTTGTACTTTATCAACAGCATTTGATGGAATATTTTTCGTTGCTAACTTACTATCACCATCAAAGAAGTCTTTACCCTCGACCATAACTTTTTGCACAACTTTCCCTTCGACTTCGATTTGTCCATCATCATTTATTTCAACTCCAGGTAAGTTTTCTAAAACATCTTCTAACTTACGCTCAGTCCCTTTATTAAATGAATCGGCATCGTAAGTCAAAGTATCACCGCTGACGGTAACGGGCATTTCATATGTTAGCTCTACTTCGTCTAAAACATTATCTTCTTTTAAAATGAATTCTTTAATAATGTTAGAGGAAAAAGTCTCAATTATTTCATTGGCAGACTTCATGCCTATATAACTTACTTGTAAAGAGTAAATTGTATTTTTCTTAAGGCTTAAACGATAACGTCCTTGTTCATTAGTTATTGCGTATGAGTCTAGTGCACTAGTTGCTTTATTGATGGCAATAACATTAGCTAGTTCAAGACTATTACCAATGGAGTCTTTTACGTAACCTTCTAATTTTACTTGAGAAAAAGAAAGCGCGAAAAAGAATAATAAAACTGTACTTAAATAATATTTCATGTCATAAATTTATTTTCTACCTCCTCTGCCTCGATACATTTCACGCATCTCTTTCATTTTTTGTTTTACAGTTGCGTTGTAATCTGTTCTAGATATTATTCGCCCTTTATTCGGAGCTTCAATTTTAATTCTTTCCTCAGGGTTCATAATAATCTTTGAGCATAAAATAGTGGTTTGATCCGCATTAACTTCGAGTATTAATCCAGGCAAACCCCAAAATTCTCCCGGACCTTGATTAACAGGTATTTGTGGAGTATACCAAGCGACAACTTTAATTGTCTTTGGCACTTCAATTTCATCTGTTACTGACTTAGCTTTTGTAGAATCTGTTTTGGTTTTATCCTGTCCTTTTTTACCACGGTTTTTCCCTCGCATACTTCTCCAATCAAATTCATCGACTTCCTTTGTAGTAGTTGCTTTTAAACACAAATATTGTCCAATTTTCTTTGTCTCTGATCCAATCTTCCATTCTAAATTTTGTAAGGAATCAGTAATTAAAAACTGGCGTCCAAAAAATTCCTGGTCTTGAATAAATTGATTATTTCTTATGTTTTTGTATTGAGGTCCTGAAGAGAAACTACCCCACCAACCTCCGAAACCTGCTTTACCTGGAGCTTCCAAAACTTCTTCTTCTTTAAAAATTGATGCTTCTCTATCAAAAGTCAAAATATAATTTTTTTCAAACATACCTCTCATACGATCTGCAATTTGTTTCTTTTGAGTATCAGACATTTGTCCGTTTCCCCATCCACTCATGTCAGGGCTTGTTTTTGAAAAATAATATGCCTTTCCCTGGAAGTTCTGGGATTGAACGGAGCAACCTATCAATAGGATTAACAAAAGTGAAATTCTACTTAACATTTTTTTTATTTTAGACGTTCAAACTTACATTTTATTTGCAAATCACTAGTTAAATTCTTCACAAACTTGTGTGTAAACTATTTGTTAGACGTCAAAAAATTTAATTTGTTGCAAAAATAATTTTTTATATTTTTAAAATTAAAATGAGATTCACTTTAATCATTATGTTTTTTGTAACTGCAATTTTAATTGCTCAAAATCCTGTTGAATTAAATTTAATCAAAAAAGATAAGGTTAATTGGTCCAAATTTATGGGGCAAGACCGATTTGAATCAAAATATTACCTGGTTGGTGATGATCTAGAAAAATTATCAAAGGGTGAAATAGTTTCTTACAGTAATATTCAATTTGGTAAAATAGATCAAGTTGATATTTTTAATTCTCTTAAAATTGCTCTATTACATAAAAATTATAATACAATAGCAATACTTGATAATAGGTTAGCTGAAATTAGTATTGTAAATTTTAATATGATATCTCCCTACCGAGCAATTACAAAAATAGCCAACTCTAATGAAAATTCAATTTGGATATTTAATGCGCTTAATTTTCAATTGGAGTTGTTTGATTATAATATTGAAAAAACAATACACAGCACAATTCCAATTAATGAAAACGTTTCGGCCCTACAAAGTGATTACAATAATGTCTATGCTTTAACAAAATCTAATCTTTACCATTATAATTACAATGGGAGCTTAATTTCTAAAATATCCCACGAAGGCTTTGATGATTTTAAGCTAGCTGATAATTTTATAGTTTTTAAAAAAAATAATTTACTTTTTTATAAAGAGTTGGGAAATGAAAATATTGAGGTTTTAAAAATTAAAAAAAAATTAATTAAACAGTTTTTTGTAATGAACCAAACCTTGTATATTTATGACGGTGAATTTCTTTATAATTACCAAATTTTAAAAACTTAGAAAATGCATATTGCTATTGCTGGAAATATTGGAGCAGGAAAAACAACACTAACTAAACTGCTTGCAAAGCATTACAAATGGGAGGCACAACTAGAAGACGTTGTGGATAATCCTTATTTAGATGATTTCTATAACCAAATGGAGCGTTGGAGTTTTAACTTACAGGTTTATTTCTTAAACAGTCGATTCAGACAAGTGATACAAATTAGGGAGAGTGGAAAGAATATTATTCAAGATCGTACAATATACGAAGATGCTAATATTTTTGCCCCTAACTTACATGCAATGGGGTTAATGACTAATAGAGACTTTAAAAACTATTCCTCGCTTTTTAACTTAATGGAAAGTACAGTTCAGCCACCTGATTTATTAATTTATTTAAGAAGTTCAATTCCAAATCTAGTTAATCAGATTCACAAACGTGGGAGAGAATATGAAAATTCTATTTCAATTGACTACTTAAGCCGTTTAAATGAAAGATATGAAGCGTGGATACATAAATTCCAAAAAGGTCGCCTTTTGATTATTGATGTAGATGATTTGGATTTTGTAGAAAAATCTGTAGACCTAAACAATATAATTACTAAAATTGATTCTGAAATTAAAACCCTCTCATAACATTGTTAAAGTACATAAATTAAAAACCACAATTGAATAAATTCAATGTGGTTTTTTTATTAATAGTGTCTTCGAACATAATTGAATAAAACTACTTTAATTTGATGTTATATCAACTTCGTTTTCATTGTTGGAATTAATAATGCTGACTGTAGCATATTCAAAATCATTCGCATCAGTTGAAGTATTCAATTTAACTTCTTGATTTACCTCCGCTGTTGATTCTTCTGAGTGTCCACCCAAAATTGGAGCAATAACTAAGCCAATCAAACATGTGAGTTTTATAAGTATATTCATTGAAGGTCCAGATGTATCTTTAAATGGGTCACCAACTGTATCCCCGGTTACTGCTGCTTTATGTGCAGCAGAACCCTTGTAAGTCATTTCTCCATTAATTTCAACACCTGCTTCGAAAGATTTTTTAGCGTTATCCCAAGCACCTCCAGCATTGTTTTGGAAAATTGCCCAAAGTACGCCTGAAACTGTAACACCTGCCATATAACCACCTAACATTTCTGCTATGTCCAATGAATCCATTCCAAAAATCATTGGAACAAAGGCTATTATTAATGGAAAGCCAATTGTTAGTAACCCAGGTAAAATCATCTCTTTCAAAGATGCTTTAGTTGAAATAGCTACACATTTATCATATTCTGGAGTTCCAGTCCCTTCCATTATGCCAGCAATTTCCTTAAACTGTCGTCTGACTTCTTGTACCATTTCCATAGCAGCTTTTCCTACTGCATTCATTGCAAGTGCCGAAAAAACTACGGGAACCATTCCACCAACAAAAAGCATGGCTAGAACAGGAGCTTTAAAAATATTTATACCATCAATTCCTGTAAAAGTAACATAAGCAGCAAACAATGCTAATGAAGTCAACGCTGCCGAAGCAATTGCAAATCCTTTCCCAGTTGCAGCAGTTGTATTTCCTACAGAGTCTAGAATGTCTGTACGTTCTCTAACTATCGGGTCTTGTTCACTCATTTCGGCGATTCCTCCAGCATTATCAGATATTGGCCCAAATGCATCAATAGCAAGTTGCATGGCAGTAGTTGCCATCATTGCTGAAGCTGCTAATGCAACACCATAAAATCCTGCAAATACATAAGATGACCAAATTGCTCCAGAAAATAATAAAATAGAAGGAAACGTGGATATCATACCAGTAGCTAAACCAGCAATTATATTAGTCCCAGCACCAGTGCTAGATTGTTGTACTATTTTTAGTATGGGTGATTTCCCAAGTCCTGTATAATACTCGGTAACGGATGATATTACTGCACCTACGATAAGCCCTACCAAAGTTGCATAAAATACACGCATTGAAGAAATATCTTGTAATCCATCACCAAAGAAGTTCATTTGCATAGTACCAGGCAACATCCAAGTTACAAGTCCAAAACAAGATAATGCTACTAGAAAAATTGATGTCCAATTGCCTTTGTTGAGCGCACCCATAACATGAGCTTCTTTTGCGTCATTATTTTTAATTTTTACTAACAAAGTACCTATAATTGATATTACAATTCCAGCACCTGCAATAGCCATGGGCAACAAAATTGGACCAATACCACCAAATTTATCTGAAATACTTCCCCCCATATCGCTAATAACGTAATTACCAAGTACCATAGCTGCTAGTACAGTTGCTACATAAGAGCCAAAAAGATCAGCACCCATTCCTGCGACATCACCTACGTTATCACCAACATTATCCGCAATTGTTGCAGGGTTTCGAGGATCATCCTCTGGAATTCCTGCTTCTACTTTTCCTACTAAATCGGCACCAACATCAGCAGCCTTGGTATAAATTCCCCCTCCTACACGTGCAAAAAGTGCAATAGACTCTGCACCAAGAGAAAATCCTGCAAGGGTTTCTAAAACAATTGTCATGTCCATTGTGTCAGTCCATTCACCGCCCATAAATACATTAAAAAAAACAATAAAAAAGCCGGTTAATCCTAAAACAGCCAAGCCTGCAACACCAAGCCCCATGACTGTTCCGCCTCCAAATGAAATCTTTAGAGCTTGCGGAAGACTGGTCTTTGCTGCTTGTGTTGTTCTTACATTTGTTTTTGTAGCTATTTTCATTCCAATGTTTCCTGCAAATGCAGAAAATATTGCTCCAAAAACAAAAGCCACTACTATAAGTATATGTGTTGTTGGAACGATAAATGATACTGCAGCAAGGGCTGCGCTTACTACCAAAACAAATATTGAAAGTAGTCTGTATTCTGCGCCTAAAAATGCTAAAGCACCTTCGTATATATGATCTGAAATTTCTTTCATTTTACCATCACCTGCATCTTGCTTCATGACCCAAGATTGCTTAACCCACATATAAATTAACCCTATAATTGCCAATGCAATTGGCATGTATATCATTAACGATTCCATAATTTTGTTTTAATTGATTTTAAAGGCCACAAATGTAGTGAATTGAACAAGAACAGAAAAAACTATTTTTTACCTATTTAAAAAAATTTAAGTTTATTTATATAATACTTTCTTAACTGCCTTTATAACATCAGTACTATTAGGTAACCATTCTTCTAATAAAACTGGAGAATATGGAGCTGGAGTATCCGCTGTGTTAATTTTAATTATAGGCGCATCTAAATAATCAAAGGCTCTTTCTTGAACTTGATAAGTGATTTCTGTTGAAACATTTCCAAACGGCCATGCTTCTTCTAAAATAACTAATCTATTAGTTTTTTTGACAGACTCAATAACAGAATTTATATCTAGTGGCCTGACAGTTCTCAAATCAATTATTTCACAAGAAATTCCTTCGTTTTCCAATTCTTCAGATGCTTTATATACTTCTTTAATAATTTTACCAAAAGAGACTACAGTCACATCAGTTCCTTTACGTTTTATATCCGCAACACCAATTGGTAAAATATATTCACCTTCAGGTACTTCTCCCTTGTCACCATACATTTGTTCACTTTCCATAAATATTACTGGATCATCATCTCGAATAGCAGCTTTAAGAAGACCTTTAGCATCATATGGATTTGAAGGTACAATGACCTTTAAACCAGGACAATTTGCAAACCAGCTTTCGAAAGCTTGTGAGTGAGTTGCTGCTAGTTGACCTGCAGAACCAGTGGGCCCTCTAAAAACAATAGGGCATTTAAATTGGCCACCTGACATCTGTCTAATTTTTGCAGCATTATTAATAATTTGATCAATTCCAACCAAAGCGAAATTAAAAGTCATAAACTCGACAATTGGACGGTTTCCAGTCATTGTAGAACCAACAGCTATTCCTGCAAAACCAGCTTCTGAAATTGGTGTATCTATTACACGTTTTTCACCAAACTCGTCAAGCATTCCCTTAGATGCCTTGTAAGCTCCGTTATATTCTGCGACTTCTTCACCCATTAAATAAATACTTTCGTCCATTCGCATTTCCTCACTCATAGCTTCACAAACAGCCTCTCTGAATTGTAATGTTTTCATATGTTAAATCGTTGTATCAGAATGAAATACTTAAGTTGATTTCTACATCAACAATATTATTAACTACAAAAATAGGAATAAACAATTATATTTTAAGATAATATTATTTAAAAATTTCCTATGCATGCATAGGAAATAAAATCTTTTTTCGTAATTTTGTAACATTAAGATAATATCGAAAATTATGAAAATTTTAGTATGCATTAGTCATGTTCCTGATACTACTTCTAAAATAAATTTTATTGAAGATAATTCTAAATTTGATTCAAATGGAGTTCAGTTTGTAATTAATCCAAACGACGAATTTGGATTGACTCGTGCGATGTGGTTCAAAGAGAAACAAGGAGCTGAAGTAACTGTGGTTAATGTTGGGGGACCAGAAACAGAACCGACATTGAGAAAGTCACTCGCTATTGGTGCAGATTCAGCCATAAGAATCAATACTCCAGCAACAGACGGATTTTCGGTTGCAAAAGAACTTTCTAAAATTGCAACAGATGGTAGCTATGACTTAATTATCGCTGGTAGAGAGTCTATTGACTACAATGGAGCAATGGTGCCTGGGATGATTGCTTCAAATATAGGTGCTAGTTTTATTAATAACTGTATATCTCTAGAAATCGATGGAACTATTGCCACAGGAGTACGAGAAATTGATGGAGGTAAAGAAACATTATCAACAACACTTCCTCTAGTTATAGGAAGTCAAAAAGGGTTGGTTGAAGAGAGTGACTTAAGGATACCTAACATGCGTGGAATCATGATGGCAAGAAAAAAACCTCTTGATATTGTTCAACCTATAAATAGTGAACAACAAACACAATCCGTGACATTTGAAAAGCCTACTCCAAAGGGTCCTATCAAAATAGTGGATGCTGAAAATATTGATGAACTCATTAATCTTTTACACAACGAAGCCAAAGTAATCTAAAAATTATGTCAGTACTAGTTTATATCGAATCCGAAAACGGATTATTCAAAAAAACTGCTCTTGAGGTAGCCTCATACGGAAGGGCTTTGGCTAATAAAATGAAATGTTCATTAAATGCAGTTGTTTTTAATTCAAATAATAACCCCATTCTGGGTGATTATGGAGTCGATAGAATAATAAACATTGAGACAGAACAAGAATTTATTGCAGAAATATATGCTGACTATTTAAAGCAGGTAGCAATAAAAGAAAATTCTCAAGTAGTTATTTTAAGTAACAGCGCTAATTGTAAGTATTTAGCGCCATTCTTATCGGTAGGCCTTAAAGCCGGTTATGTTCCAAACGTTGTGAAACTACCCGTCACTGTTTCACCCTTTCTTGTTAAAAGAAGTGCATTTACAAATAAAGCTCTTTTAGAAACTGAGATTTTAACAGATATTAAAATCATTGGATTATCTAATAATGCATTCGGCTTAGTTAAAGAACCTACTGAATCATCATCAGAAGATTTTAGCCCAGAAATTAAAACTTCTAAAATTGAAATTAAAGGGGTTGATAAAGTAAAAGATAAAGTGTCCATTGCAGATGCAGATATTGTTGTGTCAGCAGGAAGAGGTCTTAAAGGTCCTGAAAATTGGAATATGATTGAAGCCCTAGCCAATGTTTTAGGTGCCGCAACAGCTTGTTCAAAACCTGTATCAGATCTCGGCTGGAGACCTCACAGTGAACATGTTGGTCAGACCGGTAAGCCAGTTGCATCGAATCTTTATATCGCAATCGGAATTTCAGGCGCAATTCAACATTTAGCTGGAATTAATTCTTCTAAAATAAAAGTGGTCATAAATAGCGATCCTGAAGCTCCTTTTTTTAAATCAGCAGACTACGGTATTGTTGGTGACGCATTTGATATAGTTCCTAAGCTCACCGAGAAATTGAAGGCTTTCAAGCAACAAAACTCATAACTCATAGAATTAAAGACATAGAAGTTTGGTATTTTAGGAATTAAAATTGTTATTTGTCATTATAAAAATGAGTTTAATTCGACTAAATATTAAAGGAATTTCTTACAGCCAAACGCAAAGTGGTGCATATGCTCTTATTTTGAGTGAAGAAGATGGAGAACGTAAATTACCTATAGTAATAGGTGCTTTTGAAGCCCAATCAATAGCAATTGCCCTTGAAAAAGATATTCGACCACCCCGCCCGTTAACTCATGATTTATTTAAAAATGTTTTTAATTCCTTTAATATTGTTGTTAAACAGGTTATTATCCACAAGCTTGTGGACGGAGTGTTTTACGCTTCTTTAATTTGTGAAAACAATGATAAAGAAGAGATTATCGACGCACGAACTAGTGACGCAATTGCTCTTGCGCTGCGCTTTTCAGCACCAATTTTTACTTATAAAAACATCTTAGAAAAAGCAGGTTTGATTCTTAGTAATGACTTGGACAAAAACGATAAACAGTCAAAAGGGGTTGTTTACAGTGAATACAGGCTAAAAAAATTAGATTCAGAAAGTACATACAAAACAATGACTATCATAGAGCTAAAACAACTTTTAAAAAAAGCTGTACAAGAAGAAGATTATGAACTTGCTGCAGAAATAAGAGATGAAATATCAAAACGCTAATTAACTTGAAACTAAATGAAAACATCTACAGCTATATTAGCATTTTTTTTAAGTCAATCTACATTTTCCCAAAATATTTCATCACAAATAATTGAAAATAAAGGATTTAATGGTGAAAGCCTTTGCCGTGGTCTCATTGGTATGGCAGTCCTAATTACTATAGCATTTTTATTTAGTAATAATAAGAAAGCTATTAAATGGAAAAGTGTAGGCATTGGATTAATTTTTCAGCTTATAATAGCTGTTGGAGTTTTAAAGGTTGATTTCGTTATGAAAGCTTTTGAATGCGTTGGACAGGGATTCATTGCAATTCTTTTGTTCACGCAGGCTGGTACTAAATTTTTATTTGGTGATATGTTAAATGTAGATTCATTTGGATATATTTTCGCTTTTCAGGTACTACCTACAATTATTTTCTTTTCTGCATTAACTTCAGTACTTTTTTACCTAGGAATTATTCAAAAAGTAGTTAAAGTGATGGGGTGGCTTCTAAGTAAAATATTACAAATTTCTGGAGCTGAAAGCTTAAGTGTCGCAGGAAATATTTTCCTAGGGCAAACAGAAGCACCTTTACTAATCAAAGCATATTTAGAGAAAATGAATAGGTCAGAAATATTGCTTGTAATGATTGGAGGTATGGCAACTGTTGCAGGCGCAGTGTTAGCAGCCTACATAGGGTTTCTTGGTGGAGATGACCCAGTTTCACAATTATTTTATGCCAAACATTTATTAGCAGCATCAGTGATGGCAGCACCTGGTGCAATCGTAATTTCCAAAATACTTTTCCCGCAAATTGAAGAAATTAATACTGTTGTTTCTGTTTCTAGAGAAAAAATAGGCTCTAATATCTTAGAAGCGATTGCAAATGGAACAACTGAAGGCCTCAAGCTTGCTGTAAACGTTGGTGCTATGCTTCTTGTATTTGTAGCGTTAATAGCTATGCTGAATGGTGTGCTTGGAGGAATAGCCGATTTTGATGGTTTTGTGATAGAATCTTTTAAAATTAATTGGAATTTCACATCACTAAACGAAATTATTAACTCAAACACTTCATATGAAAGATTATCTATTGAATTTATATTGGGTTATACTTTTGCGCCATTAATGTGGCTTATTGGAATTGCTAAAGAAGATATGGCTCTCATGGGCCAGCTTTTAGGAATTAAACTTGCAGCAAGTGAGTTTATTGGATATATACAATTAGCTGATTTAAAGGACATCACAAACCCAATTCATTTAAAGTACAAAAAATCTATAATTATGGCTACTTATATGCTTTGTGGATTCGCTAATTTTGCTTCTATAGGAATACAAATTGGCGGTATTGGCTCCTTAGCTCCAGGACAAAGAAAAACACTTTCTGAATTAGGATTAAAGGCACTCATAGGAGGTACTATTGCATCATTACTTTCTGCAACAATCGCTGGGCTGATAATTGGATAAAACTTCGTTAATAACTTTTCAAATTATTAGACTTCAAAACTTCGTATTAAAAGAGGTATTATTTATTTTTAAATCAATATAAATTCATATTTGTAATGAAACAATATTTAGACTTAGTGTCTCATGTCTTAAAACATGGTAACGAAAAAGGAGACCGTACCGGGACCGGTACAAAAAGTGTATTTGGCTATCAAATGCGCTTTGATTTAAGTCAAGGATTCCCAATGGTTACAACAAAAAAACTTCATCTAAAATCTATCATATATGAACTCCTTTGGTTTCTTAAAGGTGATACAAATATTAAATATCTGACAGAAAATGGTGTCCGAATATGGAATGAATGGGCTGATGAAAATGGTAATCTTGGTCCTATATATGGTCATCAATGGAGGAATTGGAATAGTGACGAAATTGATCAGATTGAATTGGTGATTGAGGCTTTAAAAACAAACCCAAATAGCCGAAGAATGTTAGTCTCAGCGTGGAATCCTTCGGTCCTTCCGGATAATTCTAAACCATTTTCAGAAAATATTTCTAAAGGAAAAGCTGCATTACCGCCATGTCACGCTTTTTTTCAATTTTATGTTCATAATGGCAAACTATCCTGTCAATTGTATCAAAGAAGTGCAGATATTTTCTTGGGTGTTCCTTTTAATATAGCGTCATATTCTTTGTTTACTATGATGATGGCGCAAGTATGCGGCTATAAACCTGGTGATTTTATACATACTTTTGGTGATGCACATATTTACAACAACCATGTAGAACAATTAGAATTGCAGCTTTCAAGAGAACCCAGACCTTTACCTAAAATGTTGTTAAATCCTAAATTAAAAAATATATTTGACTTCACTTTTGAAGATTTTAGATTATCAGATTACAATCCCCACCCTCACATAAAAGGAAAAGTTGCCATATAATTATATCTAAGAAACGTTATTTTTCACACTCTAATATTCTAATTCATTGATAACAAAAAACTACCCACCTCTTACCGTAATTGTAGCCGTTTCTGAAAATCAGGTCATTGGAAAGGATAATGATCTTATATGGGATTTAAGCATTGATTTGAAACGTTTTAAATCACTAACCTCAGGTCACCACATGATAATGGGTAGAAAAACGTTTGAAAGTTTTCCAAAACCCTTACCAAATCGTACTCATATTGTTGTCACACGTCAAAAAAACTATAAAGTTACTGATGGTGTCATAATAGTAAACTCAATCGAAAAGGCAATTGAATCAGTCAAAGATGATACCCAACCCTACATAATTGGAGGTGGAGAAATTTACAAACAAGCACTACCTTATGCTTCAATTATTGAACTGACTAGGGTCCATGGGAAATTTAAAGGAGATACTTACTTTCCAAAAATCGACTTAGTTATATGGGAAGAAATTAATAGAAAACGTATATCAAAAGACAAAAAGCACGCTTATGATTTTAGTTTTATCACCTATAGAAAACGTATAATAATTTAAAGATTATTTAGTATGAATGCATATATTTTTCCAGGACAAGGCGCCCAGTTTTCTGGTATGGGTAAAACACTTTATGAAAAATATGAAGAAGCAAAATCTTTGTTTGAAGAAGCAAATTCCATTTTAGGCTTTGAAATTACAAAAACTATGTTTGAAGGAGAAGCTATAGATTTGAAAAAAACTAAAATTACCCAACCAGCTATTTTCTTACATTCAGTAATTTTAGCCAAATGTTTAGGGAAAAAATTTAAGCCAGATATGGTCGCCGGTCACTCACTTGGAGAATTTTCTGCTCTTGTTGCTAGTAAAGCAATAGACTTTGAAACTGGGCTTAAGCTTGTCGCAAAACGTGCTCAAGCTATGCAAAAAGCATGTGAAATATCTAAAGGAACCATGGCAGCTGTTTTAGGCCTTGACAACAATATTGTGGAGAGTGTTTGCAAAGAAATCAGTGGAGTTGTAGTCTCTGCAAATTATAATTGCCCAGGACAATTAGTTATTTCAGGGACCCTAACTGCAATTAATTTAGCATGTGAAGCATTAAAAGAAAAAGGGGCTAGACGAGCTTTAATTCTTCCGGTCGGAGGGGCTTTTCATTCGCCATTAATGGAACCTGCTCGTGAAGAACTAGCCGTTGCTATTCAAAATACTGCATTTAAAACACCAAGTTGTCCGATTTATCAAAATACTACTGCTACAGCTGTAACTAATATAAATGATATAAAAGCAAATTTAATTGCACAACTTACATCACCTGTTAAATGGTGTCAATCAGTAGAAGAAATGATTAATGACGGTGCAAAAATATTTACTGAAGTTGGCCCTGGTAATGTTTTACAGGGTTTGGTCAGAAAAATTAATCGAGAAGTAGAAACCTTGTCAGCCATTTTTTAAAATTATTTATGCAGAAAAAACAATTTTACATACTAATTCTAATTTTATTTAATGTTTTTGTTGATCAATTCTCCAAAAATTTAGTAAGGAAAGAAGTTGTTCCTGGTTCTCAAAAAGAAATTCTAGGAGAAATTCTTCAATTGATGAATGTCGAAAATTCAGGAGCATTTTTAGGAATGGGTAGTGATTCTAACCCAACTGTTAAATTAATTTTTCTTATGATAATACCCACACTAGTTCTAGCCTTAGTTACTTATCAATTATTTACGGGTAAATCTATTGACCGTTTGACTACAATTGGCCTAAGTTGTATTGTAGGAGGTGGATTAGCTAATTTATACGACCGTTTCCTTTATGGCTCTGTAACTGATTTTTTGTTTATGGATTTTAATATTGCACGCACAGGAATATTCAATACTGCAGATTTATCTGTAACAACAGGTTTAATTTTAATTTTGTTATCTAGTTTCAAAGATTGGAGAAAAAATTCAACTAACTCTAGCTAAATACCCTTTTATAGTGTCAACAATGTATTCAATTTGTTCGTCCTCCAATTCAGTATGCATTGGAAGGGAAAACACTTGTTTAGAAAGTTGGTTTGTGATTGTGAAATCTACTTCATTATAACGATCATTGCTGTAAGCCTTTTGTTGGTGTAAAGGAATTGGATAATATACTCCACAGGGTACACCATTAGAATTTAAATGTGCTACCAATTCATCGCGATTTCCATCTACAAGACGAATAGTATATTGATGGAAAACATGACAATTACAAGAAGTTGATGTATTTTTTTTATTGCAACGTATAGCTGGTAATATTAATGCATCTAACCCCCTTAATTTTTCAGTATACTTTTTTGCAGCTAATTGACGAGCAGCATTATAAGCATCCAAAAGTGGAAGTTTCGCATTGAGAACAGCTGCTTGAATTGAATCTAAGCGTGAGTTGACTCCAACAACATCGTGGTGATATCGCTTATACATACCATGGTTTACAATACCTCTGATAGTATGAGCTAAATCATCATCATTTGTGAAAATTGCACCACCGTCGCCGTAGCATCCTAAATTTTTGGATGGGAAAAAAGATGTTGCTGAAACATGTCCCATATTTCCTGATTTAACAGCTCTACCATTAGAAAAAACATAGTCGGCACCCATAGACTGAGCACAGTCTTCTATTACAAATAAATTATGCTTGGAAGCAATCTGCATTATAACTTCCATATTTGCACAGTGGCCAAATAAGTGTACAGGCACAATGGCTTTTGTGTTTGGAGTAATAGCTTTTTCAATAATATCAACATTAATAGTAAATAAATTTGGACAAACATCTACAAGAACAGGTGTCAAGCCCAAAAGTGCAATAACCTCAACAGTAGAAGCGAAAGTAAAATCTGCTGTAATAACCTCATCCCCAGGTTTTAAGCCAAGTCCCATCATTGCAATTTGAAGTGCATCAGTACCATTTGCACAAGGTATAACGTGCTTAACCCCTAAGTAGTTTTCAAGATTAATCTGAAATTCTTTTACTGCTGGGCCATTGATAAAAGCCGAGGATTCCAAAATTTCAGTGATAGAATCGTTAACCTCAGATTTTATTTTCTGATATTGACCTCCTAAGTCAACCATCTGTATTTTTTTCATAATAATCTACATTCGCTGCTAAAAGTAATTAGCACATGCAAAAATACAAAATTAGCAATCCTCAAATGCAAAAATTATTATAAAGAATGTATTTTTGCTCAAAACAAACTCAATTGATTATTATTTATAAAATTGCAATTCAGCTTGCAAGTCTAATTCTACCTATTATTGGCTTATTCAATAAAAAAGTTAAAAAAGGTGTTACTGGTCGAAAAAAAACTTTGCCCTATCTAAAAAATAATCTTAATCAAAATAAGCATGTTTTTTGGTTTCATTGCGCCTCTCTTGGAGAGTACGAACAAGGGTTACCGCTTTTCAAATCTCTCAAAGAAGCATATCCCTACGCTGAAATTGTCCTGTCTTTTTTATCACCTTCAGGTTATGAGATCCGCAAAGAAAATCCAATTACAACTCATGTAGTATATCTTCCGCTTGACAACTTAAAAAACGTAAGAAATTTTTTGAAAATTTTATCTCCTAAGTTAGTTGTGTTTGTTAAATATGACTTATGGCCTAACTATTTAATATCACTGAGTAAATGTAACGCCAAAGTTTATCTCATATCCGCATTATTTAGACCAAATCAGATTTATTTTTCCTTTATTTTTAGGTCTTTCAGTAGAACTCTGTTTAGCTTTGATCATATTTTTACTCAAAATAAATCTTCTAAAAATTTGCTTAATTCCATAGGATATATGTCGGCTACAGTATCAAATGATACTCGTTTTGATAGGGTCTCAAGCCAACTAAAACAAAACAATACTATATCATTTGTCGATAAATTTAAAGGAAATGATATTTGTTTAGTTGCAGGAAGCACTTGGCCTGAGGATATTGATATTATGTTACCATTTCTCAAAAAAATACAAAATGAGATAAAATTTATAATAGCTCCACACATAATAGAAAAACAGGAAATTATTAAACTAAAAAATAAACTTGGGGAAAAGGCAGAATTATATTCAAATATAAACTCAAAAAGTATTGAGAAAAAACGAATACTAATAATTGATTCCATTGGAGTTTTGACAAAATTATACAGTTATGCTGACATAGCATATGTTGGAGGTGGAATGGGCGTTAATGGCTTACACAACACACTTGAAGCAGCTGTATTTTCTATACCAATAATTATTGGTAGGAACTATGAAAAATTTCCGGAAGCTAAAGAAATGATAAAACTAGGTGGAACTACAAGTGTAAGCAGCGTTAAGTCTTTTCAAAAAGTTTTAAATTTATTGCTTAATGATGAAAATTTGAGAGTTGAGAGAGGTAATATAAACAAGAGATACATTGATTCTAACGAAGGGGCTACAAAATTAATTTTAGAAAAGATAAATAGTAGTATTAATCTTTAGTATCGTTGTAAACTTTAATATAATCTATAATAAATTCTTGTGGGAAAACATTATTATCTACCTCAAATCCACCAAAATGACCTCCAATAGCTAGATTTAAAATTAGATAAAATGGCTTATCAAAAGGCCAAACGCTGTCATTCTTATTATCCGGCGAAAAAGTATAAACTATATTGTTATCAATAGAGAATTGAATTTGATCTTTGTCCCAATGCATTGTATAAATATGAAAGCCTTGTTCAATATTATCTAAATTGGTGATTTTTGTATTTTTTGACTTCCCATAACTGTCTTTTGTATGTAATGTTGTGTGAATTTCACCTGGATTCTTGCCAACATATTCCATAATATCTATTTCGCCACAAGTAGGCCAATAATTTTCGTCAATGTCATGACCTAACATCCATATAGCTGGCCACATTCCTGTTCCAATTGGTAATTTAGCCCTTACTTCAACTGTTCCATACTGAAATTCAATTTTATCTTTGGTGGTAATCCTCCCTGAAAAATATTTGTTATTTTCTCTTGTAGCCTTTATGACTAAATTTTTATTCCTAATAAAAATATTTCCCTTAGTATAATACTGTAATTCTTTATTGCCCCACCCACATAATTCTGGACAACCATCGCCTAATTCGTAATTCCAATAATTTAAATCTAAAAAAGGTTCCTCGAAATCTTCATTAAAGACAACTCTTTTTTTAGGATTATGAGTTACATGATCAGCTGATATAAATAGTAAAGTTAATAATATTCTAAAAATCATTTTTAATAGAAAAAATTAGTGATTGAGCTTCTTAATTATTAGATTTTACTGATATACTCTAATATAATCAACCTCCATAGCATCAACATATCCTTCAATCAAATTAGGATCGATTGCTCCACCATTTGTTCCACCCATAGCAACATTAAAGATGAAAAAGAAATCTTCATTAAAAGGGTAGTAAGGGTCAGCATCAGAAATATTCATTGAGAAAAACTCAACACCATCAAGAAAAGTTTTAATGTTTGTTGAAGTCCATTCTAGACTATATATATGAAAATCTGTTGATGTAGAATTTGCGGTGGGTAAACCATACATTCCTCTATTTCCATTGGGAAGCTTCCAATGAAGCGTAGACGCAATTTCGTCTTTATTTTCAAACTGTTCCATAATATCAATTTCACCACATTGAGGCCACCCAACGTCTGGATAGTTAGCACCCAACATCCACAAGGCAGGCCAACTACCTTGAACAGAAGGTAATTTTGCTCTAATATCTACCCGACCATATTTGAACTCAAATTTATCTTGTGTTTTTATCCGAGCAGAGGTGAAATTACCATTCGATTCTTTTATAACTTTAATCTTTAAAATACCTGCTTCTTTTCTAACATTATTAGAACTTGAAGTGTATATCTGAGATTCTTGATTTCCCCATCCACCTCCGCCAGTTTCAGTTGTCCACTTAGAGATATCAATGGAGCCTGTACCATTAAATTCATCAGACCAAACAAGCACGTCATTATTACCAGACCCACCATTGCCCTCAACATCAATTGTTAAGTTTATAATTTTCAACTCTGAGTTTCCTGTTGAAGAATAAGCATAAACATAAAAAGGGAATTGAAGCAACCCCTGGTCAGTTAATGTAAATGAGAAATCTCCAGATTGACTTTGTGTCTCTTCACCATCATTACCAATTCTAAACCCATAGTTAATTGCATCGTCAGCAGTTGCAATCCCATAAAATACCCCTGAGCCATCTCCGTTAGGGTTTTCGCTGTCCTTACCTTGGATAGTTAAACTAACTTGAAGATTGGTAGGGATAATTTCTTGCGAGCCGCCATTATTGCTATCAGCGCTATCATCGCTATTTGAGCAAGAATAAATAAAAATACTTGAAAGAACTAAAAATAAAATAAAATAGTATGTCTTTTTCATAATTTAAAAGAGGCTGATTGTGTTTAACCTTACCATATTTTAAAATTTAATCATTAATTTTATTCAGCTATTAGAATAAACCACCAAGTAAATTCAGTAGCTCCATCAACAGTTTTAAGATATAGTTCATTTTCATTATAATCATATATCTCGTAAATATGATTGCCTCCAGTATAATAAGTGAAAAAAGCGTTTCCTGTAAGGTTAATAGAAACCTGGCCAGGATCTGTTATGACCCAATTTTCAGTATAATCGGCATATTCATAATTTAAAATATCAGCACCATCCTGTCCTCCACTGCCATTATCTCCTAAATCTGCGTGAACTTGAGCTGTTCTTCCAAAAATAGTACCATTAGTGATATGATTAATGGTCCCGTCAGAGCTAATAATCCAGCGATCATCATATGAGCCAGTACCTGTTTTTTCTTCGACCCCAGCGCCATACCATTGACAGGGTTCTGTTCCTCCAACAGGGCCTAGGCCAAAGTGATTAGGGGTTTCAGATTTTACACGCCATGTTTTTGAGCCACCGCCTGTTAATGCTTGTATAAGCTCTGTAGGAGGTTCATAGGTTGCTAAAACTTCAAAACTAAATGCTAACGAAGTGGCATTCCCTGCAGTACCTGTTGCAATTACAACACCGTTATAACTATTTACACCAACATTGTAAAAAGCTTGTTGTAAAATTCCTGAAGTTGTAATTGCTATAGTTTCTCCATTAATTATAAATTCATAAGATATAGCGTTATTTGCAGTAGCAGTAAAATTAACTATTCCACTACCATCGCCAAATGGATTTTCTACGTTAGCTCCAACAATATCAACATTGACTTGTAAATTAGATGGACTTAGTATTGGTCCAAACTCATAACTATCTTCCTCACAAGCTGTTAACACAACTAACGAAAGAAAAAGAATTGATAAATATTTTAAATTTTTCATAATTATTTTATTCTAGTATTAGTGATACATTATCTATGTTTACAACTCCGCTATCAGCACCTAAGTCAAATAAAACTCTAGCTTGCGG
>TARA_B100001057_G_scaffold398751_1_pt1 | contig 62287 bp, 66 predicted proteins | sample TARA_B100001057 | Tara Oceans TARA_B100001057 (sample SAMEA2621839) | marine metagenome | biome: marine biome (ENVO:00000447); feature: surface water layer (ENVO:00002042); material: "saline water (ENVO:00002010), including plankton (ENVO:xxxxxxxx)" | depth 5 m | reverse complement strand
TTCATGGCTAAAAAGACATTAGTTTTTAATGAAGTAGCAAGAAAAGGGCTTGAGGCTGGTGTTAACAAACTTGCAGATGTAGTAAAAGTTACATTAGGTCCAAAGGGAAGAAATGTTGTCCTTGAAAAAAAATGGGGAGCACCAACAATTACAAATGATGGTGTGACTATTGCAAAGGAAGTAGATTTAGAAGATCCATATGAAAATATGGGTGCACAACTTGCCAAAGAAGTTGCATCAAAAACAAATGATGTTGCTGGTGACGGAACTACTACTGCTACAGTTTTAGCACAAGCAATGGTCAACGAAGGCATGAAAGCTGTTGCTACAGGTGTCAATCCAATGGAAGTTAAAAGAGGGATGCATGAAGCCTCTAAAGCTGTAACAGATTTTATTGCAGGATTTTCAAAGTCAATTGGTGGCAAAGACGAGATTGCCCAAGTTGCTTCAATATCTGCAGCTGATACAGAAATTGGTGAAACGATTGCAGGAGCAATGGACAAAGTTGGTCAAGACGGTGTTATCACTGTTGAAGAAGGACAGACTTTTGGTATGGAACTTGAGTTTACCGATGGTATGCAGTTCGATAAGGGATTTATATCTCCTTATTTTGTGACTGATGCTGACAGACAGGAAGCAGTTCTGGAGAACCCTTATATTCTTATTGTGAATTCAAAAATTACTGCAGTCAATGATTTATTACCATTACTTGAAAAAGTAATGAATTCAGGGAAACCATTATTGATTTTGGCTGAAGATGTAGAAGGTGAAGCGTTAGCAACTTTAGTTGTAAATAACCTTAGAGGGACATTCAAATCAGTAGCTGTAAAAGCTCCAGGGTTTGGTGAAAGAAGAAAAGCAATGCTTCAAGATATCGCAATACTTACTGGTGGTGAAGTTATTTCTGAAGAACTTGGCTTGAAGACTGAAAACACAACTGTTGATATGCTTGGTGAAGCAGCAAGAGTAGTAGTAAAAAAAGATGCTACAACAATTGTTGACGGAAAAGGCAAAAAAGCTGATGTAGAAGGCAGAGTCAAGCAAATCCAAGCGGAAATTGATGAATCTGATTCAGACTGGGACAAAGAAAAACTTCAGGAAAGACTTGCAAAACTCTCTGGTGGAGTTGCTGTTGTAAAAGTAGGAGCAGCAACTGAAGTTGAACTTAAAGAAAAGAAAATGAGGATTGAAGATGCTTTGGCTGCTACTCGAGCTGCTGTAGAAGAAGGTATTGTAGCTGGTGGTGGTGTTGCTCTAATTAGAGCACAAGATTCTATTGATAAAATTTCTGGTGGTTCTGAGGGCGAAATAGTTGGTAGAAACATCGTTAAAAAATCTCTTGAATCTCCACTACGCCAGATAGCGATTAATGCTGGTTATGAAGGTGGAGTTATGGTTGAAAAAGTTAAGTCAGAAAAAGGAAATGTTGGACTTAACGCAGCTACTGGAGATACAACTGACCTTGTCAAAGAAGGTGTTATTGATCCTGCAAAAGTGACTAGGTCAACTGTTCAAAACGCAACATCTATTGCTTCTTTAGTGTTAACTACAGAGGCTCTAGTTGCTGAAGAGCCAGAAGACGAACCAGCAATGCCGGCCGGAGGAATGGGTGGCATGGAAGGCATGATGTAACAGAGTTACATCTTAGACTTTAAAAAAGAGTGGACATTGTTCCACTCTTTTTATATAGTATACAAATATTATGAAAAGCATACGTGGGGCAATAGCAGTTGTAGAAAATACAAATGAAAGTATTATTAATTCCTCAAAGTCTTTAATAACTTCAATAATGGACTTAAACAAATTAAATGAAGAAGACATTGTCTTTGCTCTTTTTACAGTTACTCATGATTTAACTGCCGTTTTTCCTGCAAAAGCTTTTCGAGAATTAGGGATGATGTCAATTAGTGCATTAGATGCAAAAGCTCCTGAAATTCAGAATGATTTAAAAGGTTGTATAAGGTTGTTAATCACCATAAATAATGATTTAGAGGATATACAGCATGTTTACTTACACGACGCAAAAAAACTAAGACCAGATAGATAAAAAATTATTTGTAAAATATAATACTGTGCTAAGCTATTTCTAATGAAGTTTAACAACACATACTTTTACTTTAGAGAGCACATATAGGTTGCCCTAAAGTATGTTATGTAAAATCGGGCAAAGGCCCGATTTTTTGTTATTAGGAGGAAAAATTGATAATAGTTATGGATCAATCTTCAACAGATGAAGATATAGAAAAAGTTAAAGAAAAGGCAATACAACAAGGACATGAGCCTTTGGTTATTTATGGAGTTGAAAGAAGCGTTGTCGCAGTTAGCGGAAAAGTAAATGAAGACAACAGGGCGGTAATGAAATTACTACCAAATGTTAGCCGTGTTATACCGGTTGGAAAACCGTACAAGCTTGCTAGTAGAAATTATCAAAAAGAGGACTCCGTTGTTAATATCAAAAATTTAAAAATTGGTGGAAAGAATCTTGCAATTATTGCTGGTCCAGATAGTGCTGAAACTCAAGAGCAAACAATTGAAACGGCTTTAGCTGCAAAACAGGCTGGTTCTAATGGATTAAGGGGTGGTGCATTTAAGCCCAGAACATCTCCATATAGCTTTCAGGGATTGGGAGAAGATGGACTTAAGATGTTAAAGGAAGCTTCTGAAATAACTTCATTACCATTATTTAGTGAAATAATGGATTCTAAACATCTCTCTATGATGGAAGAGTATGTAGACGTTCTTCAGGTAGGAGCAAGAAATATGCAAAATTTCAAATTACTTGAGGCTGTTGGAGAATCAAGTTTACCAGTTTTGTTAAAGAGAGGATTGTCTGCCACATTAGATGAATTACTGTTGGCAAGTGAATACATCCTATCAAAAGGTAATGAAAATGTGATGCTTTGTGAAAGAGGAATTAGAACTTACGAGACAGCAACGAGGAATACTTTTGATATAAACGCTATTCCTTTTTTGAAGCAAAATAGCCATCTTCCTGTAATTGCAGACCCTAGTCATGCAACTGGAAACAATAAACTTGTTGAGCCAGTGGCGTTAGCAGCTATTGCTGCTGGAGCTGATGGTCTTTTGGTTGAAATTCATCCAAGGCCTGAAGAAGCTCTATGTGATGGTCCTCAAGCACTTTTACCAAGTGAATTGGAGTCTCTAATTAAGAAAGCATCAATTGTAGGGAAGGCAGTAGGAAGGTCAATTTAAATGATTAAAGAAGTTCATATTATTGGATTAGGGTTAATGGGAACCAACTTAGGAATTAAATTAGTCGAAAAAGGCATAAAAGTTAGCGGAAAAGATATTTCTAAAAATAATTATGAAAGAGCATTAAATTATAAAGCAATAAATTTAACTCACAATGAAGACTCAATTTATGACTTAACAGTTCTTGCAATGCCTATTAATAAAATAATTTCATTTCTAAAGAAAGATATGATTGAAATCAATTCAAAAGTTTTAATTGATCTGGGAGGTACAAAAGAGATTATTTGCAAAAATATGAATAAATTAGAAATACCTTCAATTGGTGGCCATCCACTATGTGGTATTGCTGATAATCAAACTTGGGATCCAATGCCTGAAATGTATAACCAAGCACCTTTTTTATTATGCGAAACTGAAAGTTCTACAAATGATGCAAAAAATATTGCATTAGATTTTGTTGAATTAATTAATTCAAAGCCAATATGGATCAATCCAAAAAAACATGATGAATTAATTTCTTTGACAAGTCATTTACCTCATATATTAAGTTCTGCTTTGGTCTCTACTGCTATGCAGAAACACGACATTGATGAGCTGCTTGATTTAGCATCAGGAGGTTTTGATGGGGCAACAAGGCTTTCACGAACATCTCCAAATATGATATCTGATATGTATTTAACAAACGATTTAAATGTAAAAGATTTAGTTAGAGATTTAATTTCAGAATTAGAAAAAATTATTTTGATCGAAGATGAAAAGGTAATGATTAATTATTTATCGAAGACTGTTGAATGGCGAAGAGCGTTGGCAAATAAATTTGGGGAGAGAAAATTAAGTTAATAAGAAGAATAAAAGGTGAGATAAGTCTAATAGGTGATAAATCTATTTCGCACAGATTAATTATTTTGTCGTCGATAGCTAATGGTAAATCAAGATTATCTAATGTTCTGATTTCTGGTGATACAAAAGCAACAATAAATATTTTTAAAAATTTAGGTGTGGAAATTAATGAGACTTCAGATAATAATCTTGAAATTACTGGAGTTGGTTTAAGTGGATTAAAGAAATCTAAGGAGCCTCTAAATGCTATTAATTCAGGTACTACCGCGAGACTTCTTATTGGACTGCTTTCTAAACAAAACTTTGAGAGTGAACTTATTGGAAGCGTCCAATTAAATAAAAGGCCAATGAGTAGGGTAATTGATCCATTAGTAAGTAAAGGTGCTCAAATTTTGAGCAATGAAGGAAAGCTTCCGCTAAAAATAAAACCAAAAAATTATAGTTTTGAAAATATTCAATCAACTAAACCAAGCGCACAAGTAAAAAGTAGTTTAATTTTGGCAAGTTTGTATCATAAAGTCCCAACAACTATTTCAGAATTAATACCAACTAGAGATCATACAGAAAGAATGCTTAACCTCATGGGAGTCAACGTAGTGCGACTTGGTAGTAACTCCACAATAGAACCTGTAAATGAATTAAATTCTTTAGATTATTTGGTTCCAGGCGACCCTTCATCTGCTGCATTTTTAATTTCAATTGGACTTTTATCAGGAAAAAAAGTCACTATTAAGAATGTCTTACTGAATGAAAGAAGAATCGGATTCTTAAAAATTTTAAAAAAAATGAATGCTGACATTGTTCTTGAAAATATAGAAAATATTCAAAATGAGCCTGTAGGTGATATAGTCGTAAAAAAATCAAAACTAACAGCAGTTGAAATTAAAAATTCTGAAATAACTGACATGATTGATGAAATACCTATATTTTTGCTTCTAGCATCTCAAGCTCAAGGCATAACAAAAGTAACTGGAGCTGAAGAACTGAGAATTAAAGAATCAGATAGATTATTAGCAATGGAAAAATTTATTTTGGAATTAAGTGGTGAGATAACCACATATCAAGATGGATTCGAAATTAAAGGAAAACAGAATTTAAAAAGTGGAAATGTGGATACCTTTAATGATCATAGAATTGCAATGACAGCAGTTGTTGCAAATATATGTTTGAATTCTGGAATTAAAGCAGACAATATCGAATGTATAAACGATTCGTATCCTAGTTTTTTTGATGATCTGATAAAAATTGGAGCAAACTATGAATCTTAATCTTGGAATTATAGGGTGGCCTCTTCAAAAGACTTATTCACCAATAATTCATGAATTCTTAGGTGAGTTTTTAGGAATAGACGTAAAATATGACAAGATTCCACTTGAAAATCTTAACAAACATATTATTCAAAATATTAATACCAAATTAGATGGTTATAACGTTACTGTGCCTTATAAAAGTAAATTGGTTAACTTAATAGGAAATCTTGATAATTTTATTTCCGAACAAAACGTTAAAGACTTGAGTATTTGCAACACAATTAAATTAAAAGATAATAACATTTATGCATACAACACTGATGTGTATGGGATAAGCAATACTTTAGATTCAATATATGAAAAAATTATAAATAAAAAGTTTTTAATTCTGGGTAGTGGTGGAAGTGCAAAAACTATTGAATATTTATTTCAAAAGCAAAACCAAGTTACATTAGTATCGAGACAAGCAAATTCAAATTCGATTTCTTACGACCAACTAAATGATATAGCACCTGAAATAGATATTTTAATTAATGCAACACCCATCGGCATGCCACCATTTGAAAATGATGAATTATCAATCCCATATGATAGATTTAATAATTTAGAAGTATTTTTTAATCTTGGTTATAACGTCAATAAAAACTTTTTAAGCAAATTTTCAGATGAAGTTATAAAAGTTGATGGATTAAAGATGTTAATTACACAAGCAGTTGCTTCATTTAACATTTGGACAGATTCAGAAATCAACATTGGAGATGTGTACCATAACATTACAGAAAGGCTAAAAAATGAGAATTAGATATCTTACTGCTGGCGAAAGTCATGGACCAGAACTTACTGCAATTTTGGAGGGTGTTCCATCTAATTTCACAATCACAAAAGAATACATCGATAGTTTTTTATCTAGAAGGCAAAAAAGCCTTGGTTCTGGAGGAAGAATGAATATTGAAAAAGATCAGGTATTAATTTCCTCTGGAGTGGTGAATAACAAAAGTACTGGCGGACCAATTGCTTTAAAAATCATTAACAAAGATTGGAATAATTGGAAAAATAAGGATGTAGAACCTTTTGTTGTGCCTCGTCCAGGCCATGCTGACCTTATTGGTACATTAAAATATAATCACGAAGACATAAGGATCGCTTTAGAAAGAGCCAGTGCTCGTGAAACTGCAATAAGATGTGCAGTTGGTGCTATAGCTCACCAAATCCTAGAACAATTAAATATTTCTATAGTTGGTTTTGTTTCTTCCATAGGAAAGCAAGAACTTGATGTATCAAGATTAATAGATGAAAAAGATTTGAGAAATTCCGTTAATAATTCAGAAGTTTCATGTCCTGATGAAGAGACAAGTAAATTAATGATTGATGAAATAAAATCTGCAAGAAAGAAAAAAGATACACTAGGAGGCTCAATAACTTGCATAGCTTTAAATTTCCCTCCTGCTTGTGGTAGTTATGTACATTTTGATCGAAAACTTGATGCAACTATATCTTCATCAATGATGTCAGTACAGAGTGTAAAGGCAGTTGAAATTGGAAATGGATTTGATTCTTCAAAAAAATTTGGAACAGAAGTGCAAGATCAAATTATTCTAAATGAAAAAAAAGTTGAGAGAATCACTAATAACCTTGGTGGTTTTGAAGGCGGAATGACAACAGGAGAGCCCATTGTTGTTACGAGTTATTTAAAACCAATAAGTACAACTTTGACACCAATTAAAAGTGTAAATCTTGCAGAACAGGAAGAAACAGAAACAAATTATGAAAGATCTGATACATGCGCTGTCCCAAGAGCAGTTCCAATATTCGAAAGTGTGTTCTCAATTGATTTATTAAATGCATTATTAGCAAAGACTGGTGGAGACTCTAAGCAAGAAATTCATGACCGAGTTGTGAAACTTCAAGAATTTACGATTGATGATATTTCACTTTCAAATAAAAATTGGAATATGAAATATGAAAATGAATAAATGTTATTTCCTAGCTGGTTTTATGGGCGTAGGTAAATCCACCATTTTAAAAAAAATAATAGAAAAGACTGAATTTTCTTGCTTAGATTTAGATACATCTATTGAAGAAAAGCATGGTCCTATCAAAGAAATCTTTGAAAAAAATGGTGAAGGTTACTTCCGTGAGCTGGAAGAGAAAGAGTTTTTTCTTATTGAACCTGAATACAAACTTGTCGCATTAGGTGCTGGTGCATTAACAAATGACAATATTTATAAATTTATATTAAATAATCAAACAGGTATATATATAGAAGAAGAATTTGAGACATTGTGGCCAAGAATTCAAAATTCAGATAGGCCGTTGGCAAAGCAGGGGTACGATTTTGCAAAAAATTTATTCAATCATAGAAAATTAAGATATGAAAATTTGAATTCAAAAATTACTAAATCTAGCTTAAATGATGCTGTGCAATCAATACTCAATATTTTGGATGAAAAAAATGACAAATAATATATATTTGGAGACTAATTCTGGTCTAATCGAGTATTTAAATTCAAATTACACAAGTGATACTCTTTTTATTATCGATTCAAATTTAAGTGATATTAATATTGATGAAAAAGTTAATGCAAGGGTTTCTTATTTTGAGATCAAAGAAGATACGAAAAATTTAGCTTCAGTAGAAAAAATTTGGGATTTACTTTTTGAACAAAATCTAAACAGATCAAGTGAAATTGTAATTATTGGTGGAGGAGTTTTATTAGATGTGTGTGCATTTGCATCAAGCACATTTAAAAGGGGAATTTCATTTTCTTTTGTTCCTTCAACACTTTTATCAATGGTAGATGCATCGCATGGAGGAAAGAATGGTTTTAATAATACATATGGTAAGAACCAAATTGGTACATTTACACTCCCAGAGAGAGTAATCATATGTTATGAATTATTAGATACCTTACATATAGATAATTATAAAGACGGACTTATTGAATTAATTAAACATGGAATGATAGCAAACGAAAAAATATTCAATTCAATGATTACTCAAGCTGGTTTCAATGTGGATTTTGAAACAATAAAACAGGGTATCAATGTAAAAATGAATATTGTTAATGAAGATTTTTTAGAGGGAAATAAAAGGAAATTATTAAATTTTGGACATACGGTAGGTCATATAATTGAGAAAGATTCAAATTATGAAGTAACTCATGGACAAGCAGTCGCAATGGGTATTTACTATGAATTATTAATTTCAAAAGAACAGTTAGGTTTACCAAAAGATATTATTAATTCTTATTTAAACTACCTAAACAAAATTGAATACAATTATAAGTATAATTTTTTATCTAATTCTAAAAAATTAATCGAAATATTAAAACATGACAAAAAAAGTAGTAAAGAAAATGTGGATATAGTTTTGCTGTATGAAATAGGTAATCCAAAAGTAATTAACTTGACATTTAATGAATTAATTGAGGTGATTCAGAATTAAAAAAATATACATTATTAATGGTCCAAATCTAAATTTTCTTGGAATTAGAGAAGTGGAGAAATATGGTACAACTAATTTTCAAACTCTTTCAGGGCTGCTTCTTGAAAAAGCAGAAGAATTAAATATGGAAATTGAAAATTTTCAATCAAATATTGAAGGTGAATTAGTTGATTATATTCAATCGATTCATGATTCACCTAACTCTTGGATAATAATCAATCCAGGTGCTTTTACCCACACAAGTATCGCTTTAAGAGATGCAATAAATTCATTAAGTAGACAAAGTAAAGTGATTGAAGTTCACATTTCAAATATTCAAGAACGCGAAAATTTTAGAAAATATAACTTAATTTCAGAATTTTGTGAGATTTCAATAATTGGTGAGGGAATAGAAGGTTATTTTCAAGCATTGGATTATATAAATGACAACTAATTTAACGATTGCGTACCAAGGCTCAGAGGGTTCCTATTCAGAGGAGTTATTGAAGAAAGAATTTTCAGAATATATATTTGTGGCGTGTAAAAGTTTTACAGAATTAATAAATATAGTTAGCCGTGAAATGTGTCTAGGTCTTCTACCAGTTGAAAATTCAATTGCAGGTACTGTTAATGAAGCATATGAAGAATTAATTGAAAGTGGGTTAGAGATATTTGGAGAATTTATTAAAAAGATTAATCATACCCTAATTGGTCTTTCAGGTTCAAAGTTTGATGATATAACTCACGTAATTTCGCATCCACAGGCATTACAACAATGTAGTAAATTTTTACAAGATTCAAAATTACGAATAACCCCAGTTTTTGACACCGCAGGAAGCGTTTTTGAGATATTAGAAACAAAAGATACTAATACGGCTGCTATTGCGGGGGAACATTTTAAAAATGATAAACGATTTAAAATTCTTAAAGAAAACATTTCAAACCATGAAGAAAACTTCACTAGATTTTTATTAATTGGTAATGAAAAAATAGAATCAAAGAAAGAAAATAATAAGTTTTCATCTGTTCTTATTTCAGATGACAAACCAGGCTCATTACTTAAAGCGCTTAACATCTTTAGCGATCTAAATATTAACTTAACTAAACTCGAATCAAGACCAATATTAGGGAGGCCTTGGGAGTATAAGTTTTATATTGATTATGAATTAAATAATTTAAACATTCAAACTCAACTTTTAGAGGGAATAAAAGAGGTTTCAAAGGAATTCATTATCTTAGGTCACTACCCAAAAGCTAATCTTTAATTTTCCACTCGATCTTGTCTGTTGAGTCTTCAATTTGAATATTAGATGATTCAAGAATATCTCTTATTATGTCAGACATTTCATAATTTTTTTCATTTCTAAGTTTCAATCTTAAATCAACTAATTGAGTAATTAGTTCATTGAATATTTTGCTATTTCTTTCGTTTTCCTCAATCTGTATTTCAAGATTTGCAATTTTTTTTAAAGTATCATTAAATATGTCTTTTGTATTTTCTTGTTTTTTTTCAGATGGTTTCTCTTCATAGTTTTTACTTAGATGATTCTGTAAAGTAATTAAATCATAAGTTTTTCCTGATTTAAATTCTATAGTTTCATTTTTATTAATAACTGTTACTTGACCAAGTCCGTAAACTTCAAAGGTATTTTCTTTTCCTGAAATTATTAATGCTGTATGTTCATCAATACCAAGAAGATTAGAGAACTTAATCTCCATTAATTTATTTACCCTATTTTTTCCTACATAACTAAAACTAGTATCGTGATTTCCTCCTTCTTTATTATTAAAGTGAGGAACTACAGTACATGACAGTCCGTACAAGCTAAGTAAATTAAGTCCTTCTTCCCAGTATGGATCTATGCCAACCTTATATATTTCATAAACAGGTAATGTGTTTTCTCCCAATGTTGTTGCTGCAGCACTTGCAAAGAGCGCATTCCCACCTTTATTAATATGATTAGATAATGTTTCTTTAATTTCATTATTGACCCACAGCTTACTTGCGTAACTTGGACTACCAGGACCAGCAAATATAAAATCTGCTTTTTCTAATAGAGATATTGTTTTAAAGAATGATTTTGTATCCAACTCTTCTAAGTTTCTGTATGATGCTAATTCAATTTTTATGTTTAAACTTTTATCATAAAAATCTTGAATCTTTTCTACAAGTTGGTCAGCATTTTCTTGGAAACCGAATGGTGAATCTAGCATATATGCTTTTGTTGGCTTAGGTAGTTTTTCTAAAAGTTTTCTATGTACAGCAACTAAATTAGGACTAGTCTCACCAGATCCTAATATTGCTATTGTTCCAAGTTGATTTGACATCAACCCATTATATATTTTTTTTGTTTTGAACCAAAGGTGTATAATTAAAGTGTGATATCAATTTTAGCTAAACTTTTAGAAAAATTTACTATTGAAATTATCCCAAATCTTCCAATATTTATGAGAACACCCTTATATTTAAAAATTTTAAAGCTCAGGAAAATTAAAGACCGATTGAGGCTTGATGTAACAAAAAAAAATCCTACTTTTGAAGATCGTTTAGATTATGCACTTGACTCAAGAGCAAATTTAAATAATTCAGGCGAAAAGTTACATGATTATAATTCCAATGTTGTACTCGAAGAAATTAAAGATGGACCAGTCAAAATTTACAAATTTACACCACCAAATTCAAGTAAAGATAAGTATGGAATATACTTTCATGGAGGAGGATATTTTGCTGGAAGTATTACCTCTCATAAAAATCTTATTTCCCAAATATCAAATGATTCAAATCTAATTGTTTATTTTTTTGAATATAGGCTGAGTCCTGAGTATAATTTTCCAGCTGCACATGAAGACGCAAAGCTTGCAGTAGATTTTATAAGAACACTTCATCCGGATGATCAAAGTATTTGGATAGGCGAATCTGCAGGTGGAGGGCTTGCAACAGGTCTAGTAGTTGATAAAGAGTATTTTGTAAAACCAGACAATCTCATACTTTTATCTCCTTGGCTTGATTTATCCGATAATTTTGAGGATAAAAAGTTTTTTAAAAACAGTGATGTAACAATAATTATTGAGGGGATGTTTGAAGTAGGAGAATATTATGCGGGTGAATATGGAACAAAAAATCCTATATTATCTCCTGTATATGCTGATGTCGATAATTTTCCGGATGTACTTATTCAGGTATGTAGGGATGAACTTCTTTACAATGATGCTATAGAATTCGTTAAAAAATTAAAAGATAAGAATACTAATGTTCAACTACAAACTTGGGATGGAGTATGGCATGCCTGGCAATTTTTTCCAATCAAAGAATCTTATGAAGCACTTGAAAATATCGTAGAATATATTAAATCTTTGGAGTTTCATTCATCTAAGTGATGCAAGGCAAATCCATAAGGTAATTCAAGTCGATTTTCTTTCATTATGGTTTTATCTTTAAGAATCTCATAAGTTTTCATATCAGTAGTAATTTCTCCATTATTTAAGATGATACTTCTGTCACAAATCTCTAGTGCCATTGGTAAGTCATGAGTTACTAAAATAAGAGTAATTTCTAAACTTTTAAGAATTTCGATTAATTCTCTGCGAGATGCTGGATCAAGATTAGAACTAGGCTCATCTAAAACAAGAAGTTCAGGTTCTGATGCTAAAACGCTAGCAATAGCAACCTTTCTTTTTTGACCAAAACTTAAATGATGTGGTGGTTTATCTATAAAGTCATCCATTTTTACTTTTTCTAAGGCATTTAATGCATTATTTTCTGCATCTTCATTTGAAAATCCAAAGTTCTTGGGTCCAAACATAACATCTTCTAAAACTGTAGGCATAAATAATTGATCATCTGGATCCTGGAAAACTAATCCTACAGTTTTACGAATTGTATCAATATTTTCTTCAGTGTATAAAAATTCATTAATTTTTAGTTTTCCATTAAGATTTCCAAGAATTCCATTTAAATGCAGGATAAGAGTTGTTTTTCCAGCACCATTTGGACCAAGAACTGCAATTCTTTCATTTTTCTTAATTTGAAAATTAATATTATGCAGTGCTTTAAATCCATCTGGATACTCAAAATTCAAATCATTAACAGTTAGATAGCTATTGCTCATAAGATAAATCTTTCAAGGATAGTTGTTGTAATTGAAATAAATGCCAGATAATGTAAAAGATTTGATTTTTTAAATTCTCTTTCTTTGAGTTCAATAGAACCATTGAACCCTCTTGATATCATAGAGTTATAAACTCTCTCGCCCCTTTCGTACCCTCTTATTAACAATGCACCAGAAGCGTAGGCGATAGGTTTTAATCCTCGAATTCCTTTTTGATCATAACCTCTTGATTTCATAGCAACTTTGACTCTTTTAAATTCATCAATAAAAACATCGATGTATCTAATCGCAAAGGACAATATTGAAATCAACAATGGTGAAATTTTTAACTTTTGTAAACCATAAATAATCTCGATATTTGATGTAGTAGCAGTAAGAACAATAGCTGATGAAACACAGAGTGTAATTTTTATCAATATTGAAATCATTTCATTAAAACCAGTTTCGTAAATAGGTAATGAGAAAAATTTAAACATAATAGTGCTATCTCCCTTACTTAAAAAAGGAAGAAACAAGGCGAACAATATAAAGGGTATATCAATTGAAAGTCTCTTAAAATATGTAGATATTTTTATTTTCGATAAATATATCAACATTAATACAACCAATGTTTGTACAATTGTTGCAATATTTTTCTCAAGGCTTAAAAAGGCAATAGATATAACAATTACAAATGTTGCTGCAATTTTGATCTCGGGTTTAATATTGCTGAGAACAGACTCACTGTGAAGTTCTAGATGATGAGAGTGAGTTGTTTCCATATAGAAATATGTTAATGCAAATAATTTGCAATAATATATTTATTTACACTTTTTACACACACCTGAATATATGAAGTGATGATTTATAGAATCAAAGTGACTATCTTTAATTAATATTTTGTTAATTGTCTTCTTAGTTTCCTCCTTCAAATCATAAATTGATTTACATGATTCACAAATAATGTGACTATTATCATACTCATTTTTTAAGTAATATATTCCTGAACCATGAACCTGATGAGAGTGTTCAACAATGTTTACTTCTTCTAGTAATTCAAGCGTCCTATATACGGTAGCCAAGTCTATATTTTGATCTTTTCTTGATGCTAAATTATGAAGTTTTTCAACAGTAAAATGTTCGTGTCCTGAGGTTTCTAAAATGCTACAAATCACTTCTCTTGGTTTAGTGATTCTATGACCCCTTTTTTTTAATTCAACAACGAAATCCATATTCAAGTATATTATAAGGTTTGATAAGGGACTTATGAAAAGAAAATTTCTAAAGATACTTAATCGTTATAGCTTAATTTACTTACCATTAGGTTGGGTTATCGGATTAGCAATTTTCTTTTTTGCATTTGAGCCTTCAGCTGTCTTATATTTTCTAAGTTTTTTTGTCTTTGGAATTTTTTATTTTTTGGTTTCGTATACTTCAAATCGTAAAATGATTGACTCATCTTATTCATACACAGACTATGAAAATTCAATCATCGAATTTTATTCAGACTACTGACTGGGTTGTACTGCTTCAAAATTCATAGTTGATGAATTTAAAAAAGAGAATCCGGAAGTATTTTTTGTATCAATAAATGCAAGTAAACAAAAAGAACATCCATTTATTAATGAATACAGATTATTTAATACTCCAACATACGTTTTGATTAATAATAAAGGAGAAAAAATTGCCAGAAGAGTTGGTACTTTTAATCCAAGTTATTTCAGAAAATATTTAGTTTAAGATATTTTGTCGCCTAACTCAGCTTGATCTTCAGGTGACAACAGAAGCACATCTCCGTTATTTGATATTGAACCAAGTACTAGACATTGACTCATTATTGGACCAATCTGTTTTTCACCTAAATTAATAACAGCTATGCATTTTTTATTTTGAAGAGTTTCAAGCTCATAATTTGTAATTTGCGCACTTGTTTTTTTTAAGCCAATTTTTTCGCCAAAGTCAATAGTGAGAATATAGGCAGGTTTAATTGCTTCTTCAAATATTTCTGCTTTTGTAATTTCTCCGACTCGTATATCTAGTTTAGAAAATAAACTTACATTTTCACTATTCATATAACAAACATAATTACATACTTATTACATGTCAAAAATTTTCATTTTAAGTGCGGGAACAAGCCCTAATTCATATAACAATCAATTAGCAAAGCACCTTAGTAGTTATCTTGAAACAAAAGGGTTAGAAAGTATTCTTTTTGACAATTTATATTCAGATATCCCATTTTTACTTGATGATCATGAGGTTGTTCCTGAAAAGATTCTTGAGATGAGAAAATCTTTGGAGTTAGCAGACAAGATTATCATTTTTAGTCCTGTTTACAATGGTGGATTTCTAGCACACCTCAAAAACACTCTTGATTGGCTATCGCTTGCGTATGATGATAACCGATATAGTTATTTATTTAGGGAAAAGAAAGTTGCAGTTGTGACAACTGTAAAAGGTGCTGGAGGTAATGCCCAAAAAGCTTTCGAAATTTTAAGCATGCAGTTATCAAATTACAATTTGTTAGTTTTTGAAAAATTTCATTTAATAACAAATTCAGATTATCAAAATGAGAAAAGTATTTTAGACAACCAGGAAGTAATTAAATCATTAAATAATTATGCAGAAGAGTTTTCACGCATATAATTTACTTCCTATTAAGGATTCCAATTTTGAAGTCAATCTATCAACATCGTAATCATTTACGTTATAGATTGGATCCAATATTTCAATTTTTACCTCTCCACTTTTTAGCCATACTTTTCCCTTAGTCATCAAGTTATGTGCATTATGAGAAACAACCGGGATTATTGGAAGATTAAAATCTTTGGCAATGTAAGCGGCTCCTTTTTTAAATGGTAAAAGCTCTTTTTGGTTGCTTCTTTTTCCTTCCGGAAAGATCATTATTGAATTACCTAATTTTATTACCTCATTTATTGATTCATTAATTTTTTCAAAATTTGCTTTTGTATTTTTCCTATCAATTCTAGGCAGGCCGAGTGTTTTTAATACTCTTCCAAAAATTGGTATTCTAAATAATTCTGTTTTTGTAAGAAATCTAATTGAAATAGGAAGTGCTGTAATATGTGTAAAGATATCAAGAGTTGATGGGTGATTTCCGATAACCACATAACTTTTTTCAGTGTTTATTTTTTCCAATCCTATAACTTCTAATTTTATGCCCACAAGCACTATCCCTATCCAACCAAAGAATTCATAAAGCTTTGTTGCCAGAACCCTACCTTTAGGAATGAATGCAGTTAACACAATTAAAACACACAATGGAAACATTATAAAAATCATAAATAAAGGAAATAAAATTAAAGTTTTTAAGATGATTTTTATATTTATTTCAGAATCCATATTCTCATTCTAAGAAAAAAAAGACAGTTAGTATTTAAATTTTTATCTTAAATGGATTCTCTCATATCAACGTATGGAAGAACGAATTGCACTACTGGTCCTATTCCAATAACAAATAGAATAGTTACATATCCAACAAGTCCACCCAAAAGCCATCCAGTTAAAAATGCAATCAATTCAATCAAATTCCTTGCAGTACCGATTTTTATTCCTAAGGTTTCAAGTCCTACCATTATTCCATCTCTAGGACCGACTCCTAAGTCTGCTCCTACATAAATTGCTGTACCAGTTCCAATAGATATAATTCCCAATAAAACAAGCATTAAACTCAAGAAGATATTTTCTGAAAATTCAAAGTACACAATAATTGTGTCTGCAACTAATCCTACTAAGATGATATCAATCAACGTTCCCAATCCTGGTTTTTGCTTCAAAGGTATCCATAACAACATAACAGCAACCCCAGTTATTATTATTGTTCTTCCATAGGTAATTCCTAGTGTTTTCGATAATCCATCATGAAATACACCCCAAGGACCTAAGCCTAAATTTGCAAGATAATTTAGTGAAATACCAACACCTATAAGTGAAGTTCCAAAAATAACTTGAAAAAGTTGTCTGGGTTTTCTCAGCATTCGTTAAGAATACAAGTTAAGTAAAAATAAATTGATTGTTAGAATATTTGAATGAGAAAAATTTATATATCTTTATTTTTAGTCTTTATTTTTTGTGCACAAAACGAAGTGGTTGAAGAACCAATAAATTCAGAATCAACAATTACAGAATCTACAACATCAAATGAGGAGACTTCAACAACATCTTCAACTTTAGAAATTGTACAGTTAGAGTCTTTTGAGAATGTTGAATTTATACTACAAAAAGAAAAAAGTGTAGTTGGATATCTTGCACCTAAACAATTTTTAAATTCTGGTTTGGATATTGTTGAAGGAACAACACGTGAAATAATAGGTAGTTTTATATTAACTCTTTCAGAATGTGATCAAGCAGATTCGTGTCTATATGTTAAAGACCTTAAAATAAAAGCTGATATCTCCACTTTGAAAAGCAACAATGTAATCAGGGACCAGGCAATGAATAATCAATGGTTGCAATCTGCACTTTTTCCAGAAGCAATATTTACTATTGATGAATTAGTATTACCAAATAAAGATTTTGATTCAAAAGTCGAAGATACGATTGTTGGTAAACTAACCATCAGAGAAATTGAATTAGATACACCTTTTTCTATATCAGCATATCTTGATGGGAATCAAATATTTATTTCTGGGATTACTGAAATCGACACAACTTGGTTTGGTTTTGATGCACCAACGAGATTTAATGCTTGGGAAGTCTTAAATCCTATTGGAATAAAAGTTGAACTTGTAGCAAAAAGAAATAATTGATACATCAATTAAAATTTAAAAGATTTGCAGGCAGGATGGAACCGAAAGGTCCCGATGAGTATGCTGCAGTAGCTATATTAATTTATAAAAATAAAGAAATATTATTCATTAAGAGATCTGAAAATATGCCTACTCACAAGGGACATATAGCTTTTCCTGGCGGAAAAAAAGAAGATAGCGATAAGGGTATTCACAGTACAGCAAAGAGGGAGGCGCATGAAGAATTATTAATACCAAAGAAAACAATTAACTCTATTTGTACTGTTAAAGGCAGTCTTGATCCTATTGATACAGTAGAGTACAAATTTAATGTTTATCCAGTGGTGTTTAGTTTAAATGAAAAACAATTAAATTTTAATAAAGATGAAGTTCAAAAAATATTATATGAACCAATAGAAAAGCTATTTGATAAAAATAACTGGTCGTTTAGGGGTGCGTATGATGATGATTGGATCTATATGTTAGATAACGAAATCTTATGGGGCGCTACTGCAAAAATGGTTAGGAATTTATGCGATTTAAGTCTTAAATAAATTTCTTGTTTCATCTTTTACAGCTAAATAAAGTGATATAAAAATCAAAATCAAAGTAACAAAAAAGATGCTATCAACAATTTCATTTAAGAAAATATAGCCTACTAATATTCCAACAATTGGTACTACATAATCAACAAGAGTTGTAAAGGTTGCTGAGAGTCTTTTAATAGTATATAAAAATAAAGAATAATTAAATATATCAATAAATACTAAACCTAAAAGTTTTGATGCTTCGAAAATTGTAATAGGTTCAAATTTTCCATCCAGCAAAAAAAATAAAATAAGTGATAAAACAGAACCAACTAACCATTGAGTTAAAAGGTATGCTTTCGAAGGAATGTACTGAAGATGTTTTTTGTTTGTAATATTACTTAGTGCTAATCCTTGCACACCTAGAAGAGCAAAAAGACCACCAATAATTAAATTTCCTTCATTCAACAATCCTGTTGAACCTGAAAGAAATAAAATAACTAGGCCAAAGAAACCCAAAATTACTGAAATAATTTTTAATCGAGTAATTTTTTCATCTTTGTAAAAAAGAAGAACCCAGAAAACTGTAAATAATGGAATGGTTGAAATGAAGATGCTTTGCAAACCTGATGATATGTATTTCAATGCATAAATAAAAGCCCAACCCGGTATAAATATAGCTAGTATTCCTGACAGACTTCCTTTAAGAAAAAATTCTAACTTGATGTTAGACAAAAATTCTTTCATGCAATAGAGGCTTATGAAAAGAGTAACTATTGAAATTCGTAGTGTCACAATATACATTTCATTTACACCATCAATTAGAAGACTTCGATTTAATAGTCCATGAAAAGCAAAAAGAGTACCAATTAAGATAATGTTTCTTAAGCCAGCATACGCAGACATTGAATATTCAGGTTTGATAAAAACTCTCCAATTTAATTTAGTTTATTAGAATAGCAGATATGAATACAGTTTTTTCCGGAATTCAACCAAGTGGATTGGTACATTTAGGCAATCTTTTGGGTGCAATAAACAATTGGGCAAAATTATCAAATGAAGATTCAAAAAATTATTTTTGTATTGTTGATTTACATTCATTGACAGCAATGCCTAATAAATATGACTTAAAAAGTAGCATCAAAGATACTTTAAAAGTATTATTGGCCTCTGGAATAAATCTTGAAAAATCAGTAATTTATGTTCAAAGTACTCTCAAAGAACATGCTTATCTTTCATGGATATTATCAAATTTTTGTCAAGTTGGAGAATTACAGCGAATGACACAGTTCAAAGAAAAAGCTTCATCATTTGGAACGCACTCTGGTCTTTTAACTTACCCAATACTCATGGCAGCTGATATCTTAATTCACAAAGCTAACGAGGTTCCGGTAGGCGATGATCAAACTCAACATTTAGAATTAACAAGAAACATAGCTGAAAGATTTAATAATAACTATGGTGAAATATTTCCAATACCTGAAAAAACAAGTGGAAAATATGGCACTCGATTAATGTCTTTGCGACATCCTGAAAATAAAATGTCAAAAAGTTCAGATGATATTAATGGAACTATTTATTTCAATGATTCAAAAGATGTAATTATTAAAAAATTCAAATCCTCAGTAACTGATTCAAGTAATTCAATATCGTATGATGTAAAATCTAAACCGGGTATCAGTAATTTGATAGAGATATATTCTTCTATAAACAATCTTGAAATTAAAGAAACTGAAGAGAAGTTCAATGATTATCAATATGGTGAATTTAAAGTTGAAGTTGCTGAGACAGTAATTTCATATTTAGAACCAATAAATGACAAATTTAATAATCTTGGAGATAAAGAAGTAGATGAAATAATTAGAAATAATTTAGAATTGGCTAGAAAGTCTGCCCAATTAACAATATCAGAAGTAGAAAATGCTTTAGGTATAAATTAAGCAATGCGTATTAAAATAGAAAAGCCAAAATCTTAATGTCATCAAATTCTAAATTACCGGAAGACTGGAAAAAACTTTTAAATCCAAGCCAGATTAAAGCTATAGAAACAATTGACGGACCTGTGTTGATAATGGCTGGAGCTGGTTCTGGTAAAACAAGAGTATTAACACATAGATATGCTCATTTAGTTAAACACCAAAATGTTGATGTTGAACAAATTTTGGCAATCACATTTACAAATAAAGCAGCAGAAGAAATGAAATCTAGAATAAGTGACCTTCTTAATTTAAAAATATCACCAAAATGGATATCAACTTTCCATAGTTTGTGTGTAAAAATTTTGAGAATTCATGGAGATAAAATAGGCTATAAAAATAACTTTACTATTTATGATCAATCTGATTCAAATAAAGTAATTAGAAATTGTATGTCTGAAAATAATGTTGATTTAAAACAATATTCACCAAAGAAATTTCAGGCTCATATATCTAATCTAAAAAACAGCATGATAAGCCCTGGAGAGGCTCTAGAAAATGCAGAATCTTTTTTTGATGTAAAAGTTGCCGAAATTTTTTCAAGCTATGAAAAGAAATTAATAGTTGCTAACTCAATGGATTTTGATGATCTTCTAATTAAAACTGTGGAACTTTTACAGACAAATGAAAGCATTTTGAGGTTTTGGTCTAATAAATTTCAATTCATTATGGTTGACGAATATCAAGATACAAATTTCGTTCAATATAAATTAGTAGAGCTTCTTGGTTCAAATAACAAAAATGTTTGTGTAGTTGGGGATTCTGATCAAAGTATCTATGCATTTAGAGGAGCAGATATAAGAAATATTATCGAATTTGAGAAAGATTTTAGTAACGCAACAGTTATTCAACTCGATAAAAATTACAGATCTTCTAAAAAGATTTTAAATTTAGCTAACACTGTTATCTCCAATAATCCTAGAAAAATTGAAAAAAATTTGTGGACTGACAATGAAGATGGTCTAGATATTTCTTCACTAAGATTCAGATCTGAAAAAGATGAAGCAAGGTGGGTAGCCGAAGAAGTCAAAAGTTTAATAGATTCAACTAAAGATAACGAGATTGCAATTTTTTATAGAACCAATAGCCAATCCCGTCTATTTGAAGAAGAGCTAAGAATGTTAAATATTAATTATAAAGTCATAGGAAGTGTGAGATTTTATGACAGAAGAGAGATTAAAGATATAGTTTCTTACTTGCAATTTTTAGTTAATGAAAGCGATATAGTGGCTTTTGAGAGAATTGTAAATGTTCCAAGAAGAGGAATAGGGGAATCCACTGTAAAAAAAATTAGACTACATTTAAATGAAACAGGAAAATCTATTTTTGATGCTTTGGAATCTATAGACGAAATAAAAAATATTTCACCAAGGATTAAAGCAAGTTTGTCTGAATTTAAAGATTTAGTGTCAGAGTTGAAGTCATACTCACTTCAAGGTCCATCAAAAACAATTCAAAAAGTGCTTGAACTTACGGGATATAAAATGAGTTTAATTAAAGAAGGAACTCTCGAGTCGCAAATGCGCATCGAAAATATAGAAGAACTTTTAAATTCTGCATTTAATTTTGAGAATTTATACGAAGATGAAATTGATGAGCCTTATGGAATTCTTAGAGATTATTTGGAATCAATTGCCCTTTTTTCTGAAACGGATAATTTAGAGGATGCCGATAGGGTTTTATTGATGACATTACACAATGCAAAAGGTTTGGAATTTCCTTATGTTTTTATGACGGGAATGGAAGAAAATCTATTTCCACATGAAAGAAGCACTCAAGGTGATAATTCTGAAATTGAGGAGGAGAGAAGACTTTGCTATGTTGGGATAACAAGAGCTGAAGAAAAACTTTATCTAACTCATGCTTGGTCAAGAACACTTTGGGGTGGCACAGTTTATAATTTACCAAGCCGTTTTCTTGAAGAAGGCTCTAGTCACTTTGATACAGTTGATTTTTCGCTTGACTCCAAACAAGAAGATTCTACTCATATTGATGTAGGTACCGGTCAAAAAATTATTCATGAAAAATATGGAGAAGGACTTGTATTAGAAGTTCAGGGTAATGAAATAACAGTTCAATTTAATGACGATATTGGAGTAAAGTATCTAGATGTGGAATGGGCACCCATAAAATTTCAATAAAACATGAAGCATAATTTTATTTTATTTGTAATCTATATTCTTGTTGTAACATTATGAACTTATTTGAATATCAAGGCAAAGATTTATACAAGAAATATTCTATTAATACACCTAAATCAATTTATATAAATTCAATGTCTGATTTAACTGAAAATCATGATTTGAATTTTCCTTTGGTTGTAAAAGCACAGGTACAGGTTGGTGGTAGGGGTAAAGCTGGTGGAATTAAACTTGCAAAAAATAACCAAGAACTAGTAGAACATATTAATTCTATTCTAGGAATGGATATAAAAGGTCATAAAGTTGAAAGCTTATTAATTGAGGAGGCATCTGAAATTTTGAGCGAGTATTATATTTCATTTACTCTAGATAGATCAGAAAAAAAATATTTAATGATGTTGAGTTCCAAAGGCGGAATGGATATAGAGGAAGTTGCAGAAAACAGCCCAGAAGACTTAATAAAAATACATATATCTCCTTCTTTGGGTTTGGATAGTAATATGATCAATCAAGCAATAAAAGATGCAAAGTTAAACCTAGATTATATCGATGAGTTGCATGAAATAATTTACAAACTTTACACACTATTTACTGAAGGAGATTGTGACCTTGTAGAAGTAAACCCTCTAGCAATTACTAAACAGGGTGTTACTGCACTAGATTCTAAAGTCTCACTTGATATGAACGCAATTTATAGGCACGAAGATTTTATAAAATATGAAGAAGAGATTCCTATTCCAGAATCTGAAAAATTTGCTAAGAGCAAAGGTTTAAATTTTATCAAACTAGATGGCAGTGTAGGAATTATTGGCAACGGTGCAGGACTTGTTATGTCAACTTTAGACGTTGTAGCAGAGCATGGAGGAAAAGCAGCCAATTTTTGTGATATTGGTGGAGGTGCTAAAGCAGAGACTGTTACAGCGGCCTTAGAAGTTTTAGAATCTGAAAAAGAAGTTACAAGTGTTTTAATTAATATATTTGGTGGTATTACAAGATGCGATTTAGTAGCTGAGGGAATTGTTGAGGCAACAAATGGCAAATTACTCAAATGGCCTTTAGTAGTTAGATTAGATGGTACAAATTCAAAAGAGGGATTAGAGATTTTATCTAAGAATTTAAATGAAAAAATAATTATTTCAGAGTCTATGGATGATGCAGCAAAAGCTGCTGTCGAAAGTGGTAAGTAATGGCAGTATTTATTGATGAAGAAACGAAAGTAGTTGTTCAAGGCTTAACGGGCAGAGAAGGTAAATTTCATGCATTGCGAAATAGGGATTATGGAACAAAGGTCGTTGCAGGAACAAGACCTGGAAAAGGTGGTGAGGAAGTTGAAGGTATTCCAATTTTTAATACTGTTATTGATGCTGTGAAAGAAACTGGAGCTAATACAGCTATGACTTTTGTGCCACCTGCATTTGCAATGGAGGCAGTCCTAGAAGCCGGTGAAGCTGGTTGTGATTTGATCGTTTGTATAACTGAAGGTATTCCCGCTAAAGACGAAGCACGAATGTATGACCTGTTGAAGAAAAATAATACTGTAAAACTTTTAGGACCTAATTGTCCGGGACTAATTTCTCCAGGAAAATCAAATGTTGGCATAATGCCGCATGAAATTACCAAAGAAGGAAATGTAGGAGTTGTCTCAAGATCTGGTACTTTAACTTATCAAGCGGTACATGAGTTAACCAGATTACAAATTGGACAATCTACATGTATTGGTATTGGTGGTGACCCTGTTCCTGGTATGTCTTTTATTGACGTCCTGGAAGCATTTGAGGAGGATGAGCAAACTCAAGCAATTGTTATGATTGGAGAAATAGGTGGAAGCGCTGAAGAGGAAGCAGCTCAATATATAAGCAAGTTTGTTAGTAAACCGGTGGTTTCTTATATTGCTGGTGTTACTGCACCTCCTGGAAAAAAAATGGGACATGCCGGAGCTATTGTTTCTGGAAATATGGGCACAGCCTCTGCTAAAATTGAAGCACTTACAAATGCTGGAGTTAATGTTGTAAATAATCCTACCAAGATTGGACAAGCTATAAAGGAATTAATTTGAGAGAGAATTTAAATAGAGAAGAGTTATCTGCAGCAATATCTGATACTAGAAAATCTTTTGATACCGACAATCCTGTAATTCCATTTATCGAAGGCGATGGAATAGGAATTGACATATGGCCTGCATCACAGAAAGTATTTGATTCAGCTGTTGAAAACGCCTACAACAACCAGAGAAAAATTGAATGGATGGAAGTTTTGGCTGGTCAAAAAGCTTATGACACTGAAAACGAATGGTTACCTGAAAAAACTATTGAAATGTTTGATAAATTTGGAATTGGTATTAAAGGTCCCCTTACCACTCCTGTTGGGGGAGGCATTAGGTCTATAAATGTCTCAATAAGGCAAAACTTAGACTTATATGCGTGTGTAAGACCTCTTAGGTGGTTTAAAGGAGTTGAAACACCAACCAAGAACCCAGGCAATGTAGATATTGCCTTATTTAGAGAAAATACTGAGGATGTATATTCAGGCAAAGAATTAGAAATGAACTCAGAAGAAGTTAAAACGTTAAATAATTTTCTAAAGTCTGAATTCGGATGGCATATTAGAGAAGATAGCGGTATTGGCATTAAGCCAATTTCTAAAACCGCATCAGAAAGATTAATAAGAGCAGCATTGAATTACGCAGTTGAAAATGGCAAAAAAAACTTAGCGATTGTGCATAAAGGAAATATTATGAAATTCACTGAAGGGGCTTTTAGAGGCTGGGGTTACGAACTTGTTAGAAATGAATTTTCAGATGTTGCTATATCTTGGGAAGATTGTAAAGGCGAACCAGGAGATAAGATTCTTGTTCAAGATGTAATAGCAGATGCTTTTTTACAGCAAATACTTATCAAACCACATGAATTCGATGTTATCGCTACAACAAATCTTAACGGAGATTACGCGTCTGATGCATTAGCAGCTCAGATTGGAGGAATTGGAATTAGTCCGGGTGGAAATATAAACTATGAAAATGGCAAATCTGTGTTCGAAGCAACTCATGGAACTGCACCAAAATATACAGGACAAGACAAAGCTAATCCTGGCTCTTTGATTCTTTCAGGCGAAATGATGTTCAGGTACATGGGCTGGAATGAAGCAGCAGATTTGGTCATTAAAGCAATGGAAAAATCAATAAGTGAAGGTAATGTTACATACGATCTTGCAAGAGGTAGGTCCGATGCAACCACACTGTCTTCTTCACAATTCGCTAGCTCTTTAATTGAAAATATAGAAAGTTTTTAAGTCATGACAAAAGTTACAGTAGTTGGATCAGGAAAATACGGATCAATGACAGCTCTGAGAGTTGCAGAATTTGACATTGCTGATGCCGTTGTGATGACAGATATAGTTGAAGGACTTCCCCAAGGCCTTGCACTAGATATGAATCAATCAAGATATGTAGAAAAATTTTCATCAAAAATTATTGGTACAAATAATTACGAAGATACCAATGATAGTGATGTAGTTGTTATTACAGCAGGTTTACCTAGAAAGCCAGGAATGTCACGCATGGATTTACTTGAAGTGAATGCAAATATTGTTACCGATGTAACAAAAAATATTATGAATCATTCAAAGAACCCAATAATTATTGTTGTTACAAATCCTTTAGACCAAATGACAACATTAGTCGCAGATGTATCTGGATTGCCTAAAGATAGAGTGATTGGTCAAGCAGGTGTTCTTGATTCCTCTAGATTTGCTTACTTTATCTCAGAAAAACTAAATGTAAATATGAAAGATATAAATGCATGGACATTAGGCAGTCATGGTGAAACTATGGTTCCCGCTCCATCTCAATGCACAGTAAATGGCAAACCTTTGTCTGAATTTCTTTCATATGAAGAAATTAACGAGCTTGTTAAAAGAACATCTGATGGAGGTGCAGAGATTGTTGGTTTGTTAAAAACGGGCAGTGCTTATTTTGCTCCTTCCTCAGCAGCCGCAACAATGGTCAAGTCTATTATTTCAGATTCCAATGAAATTTTATCAGCTTGCTCTTGGGTAGAAGGGCAATATGGAATTAACGATGTTTATCTTGGGGTTCCAACAAAGCTTGGCAGAGATGGAGTTACTGAAATTGTTGAATTTAAATTAGATTCTGAGGAATTAAAAAATCTTAAATCAGCTGCTGAATCTGTAAAAAATAAAGTTTCTGAACTAAAAGATCTAAAAACCCAATAAAATAAGGGTTATTTAGTTAAATTGTATTTGTAGCATAAAAACTCAATAAAATCAGTGTTTCGTAAAAAAAAGTCAATAAATTTAGGGTTTTAAGACAAATTCGTATAAAAAACTATAATGTTTATAAGGAGTTTTAAAAAAAAACTCAATAAAGAAAGCGGATTCTAATGAATAAAGATGATTTAGCAGGCGCTGTTGCAGCTGCAGTAGGGTTGTCACAAGCAGACGCTAAAAAAGCAGTAGAAGCCGTGTTTGATGGAGTTACAGGTGGTATGAAAGACGGCAAAAAAGTTAGTGTTGCTGGTTTTGGTACATTTGAATCCAGATACAGGGCTGCAAGACAAGGTAGAAATCCAGCAACAGGAGAAACAATCCAAATTGCTGCGAAGAATGCCCCAGCTTTTAAAGCTGCAAAAGGATTAAAAGACGCTTTAAATTAAAAGTTCTTTTAGTTGATTTGAAAAGACGGCATAAGCCGTCTTTTCTTTTTTAAGAAATGATACTTATATCGCCAGAAATTTTTATTTTTTTATCAAACATGAGATCTTCAGGATGAATTTCAGCATTTACAATTTTAAATAAATCATCAGTTGACATTTTAAATTTTAAATATTTTTCTTTATCTATTCTTTCAATTTTGCTGCAATCGCTCAAAGAATATATTTTATCTATATCAGTGAATTCAAAATATATTGATTCAATTTTATAACCTAATTTTGAAACTTTTTTTTTAAAATCTTTTAGTTTATTTTCTATCAATTAATTGTCAGGGTTTCTCTTTTAACGTCCTCTATTGCTTTAGTAACTTTTATGCCTCTAGGACAAGCTGTCGTGCAGTTAAAAGCTGTTCTACATCTGAAAGCACCGTTTACATCTTTTAAAACTTCTAATCTTTGTTTTGAAGCATTGTCTCTAGAATCAAATACAAATCTATGAGCATTTACTATTGCTGCTGGACCAACATAAGTATCTGCAGTCCAAAATACTGGACAACTAGTAGTGCAAGCAGCACAAAGAATACACTTTGTTGTATCTTCAAACTTGTCTCTATCTTCAGGAGATTGCAGCCTTTCTCTTTCTCCAACTTCTTCATCATTTACAAGGAAAGGCATAACTTTTTTGTAAGATTCAAAAAATGTTTCCATATCAACAACAAGGTCTTTTACAACTGGTAGTCCTCTGATTGGTTCAATTTTTATAGGATTGCTAACTTCTTTAACTAACACTTGGCAAGCTAGCATATTTTCTCCATTTACGACCATTGCATCTGAACCGCATACACCGTGAGCACAAGATCTTCTAAAAGCTAAACTGCCGTCGTCAAACCATTTTACATTGTGTAGCAGGTCTAAGATTCTCTCATCTGGGTCAGCTTCCAAATTGTATTCTTCCCAATGACCTTTCCTATCTGTCTCTGGGTTAAATCTAAGAATTTTAAGATTTACATCCATTAGTATTTTCTCTCTTTGGGTTCATAATTACCAAGTTCAACATCTTTGTAGTCAAGTTTAACTGAATTACCATTTTTAAATGCAAACGAATGCTTTAACCAATTTGAATCATCTCTCTCAAGATGATCAACTCTTGAATGTGCTCCTCGGCTTTCTTTTCTCTCCAAAGCACTCGCAACAGTCGTATCAGACATATCAAGTAAATATTCAAGTTCAATCGCTTCAAGTAATTCAGTATTAAAAATTTTTCCTTTGTCAGAAATAGTAACATTTTGGTATCTATTTCTTAAGTCTGATAAAATCTTTGTTTGTTTAGTTAAACTTTCTTCAGTTCTGAATATTTTTGCATTCTCTTCCATTGAATCCTGAAGCTCTTCTCTAATTTTAGGTACTGAAAAATTTGGATCATGTTCTTTGTTAATAAAGTTGTCTACTTTGATTTTTAGGTCCTCTGCTGCATTTTCAGATAAGTTAAATGCCTTTGTTGAAGAAACATAGTCAACCATACTTTTACCCGCTCTTTTGCCAAAAACTACTATATCTAGTAGGGAATTAGTACCTAATCTATTTGCCCCATGAACGCTTACACATGCAGATTCACCAGCTGAGTAAACTCCAGGTAAGACTGTACCTTGTGCATCACTTAAAACCCTAGCATCTACATCAGTCGGAATACCCCCCATAGCATAATGAGCTGTAGGTTGAACGGGAATCGGTTCGTCAATAGGCTCAATTTTTACGTATGTTCTTACAAAATCTGTAATGTCCGGCAACTTTTGCCTTATTGTTTCTGCACCGAGATGAGTTAAATCTAAATATACAAAATCATTGTTGGGTCCAGCACCATTACCCGCACTTATCTCAGTTGCAATAGCTCTTGAAACCATGTCTCTTGGTGCGAGATCTTTAATTGACGGCGCATATCTCTCCATAAATCTTTCACCATCTTTATTTCTCAAAATTCCTCCCTCACCTCGTGCAGCCTCGGACAGCAATATACCAAGACGATATATTCCAGTTGGATGAAATTGATAGAACTCCATATCTTCTAAAGGAATACCTTTTTGATATAAAATACCAGGACCATCACCTGTTAATGAGTGAGCATTTGAACTAACCTTATATATTTTTCCAAATCCGCCAGTAGCAAACGTAACTGCCCTAGCTTCAAAAATATGAATATCTCCAGTTGCAATTTCAAAAGCAACAACACCTTTACAAACTCCATCGTCAATCTTTATATCTAGAACTTGAAATTCATCAAAAAATGTAACTCCCATAGAAACACATTTTTGATATAAAGTTTGCAGGATCATATGACCAGTCCTGTCTGCTGCATAACAGGCTCTGAAAGCCGGTGCTTCTCCTTCTCGCACGGTATGTCCACCAAATCGCCTCTGAGCAATTTTTCCACTTTCTAATCTACTAAAAGGAAGTCCCCAATGTTCCAATTCAACCACAGAGTCAATTGCTTCTTTACATAAAATATCAACAGCAGGTTGATCTGCTAAATAGTCCGATCCTTTTACTGTATCAAATGCATGCCAGTTCCAATTGTCTTCTTCTACATTTGCTAGAGCAGCACTCATTCCACCTTGAGCTGCGCCAGTATGTGATCTTGTAGGGTATAGTTTGGTTATAACCGCTAATTTCATATGAGGCGCTGCCTCTATTGCAGCTCTTAGACCAGCACCTCCAGCACCAACAATTACTCCATCAAAAGAATGCTTTATTATTTTCATGCTTGTCTCACAAATGCAACTAACACATAGGTACCTAATACAAAAAATGCTGTTGATATAAAATACAAACTGTAAAGAGCTAGGCTTCTGTGAAGTTTGTTGGCAATATTATCATGCATAACTATTCTTAATCCATTTGTACCGTGAAGAATACTTAGTGCTAATAAAAGCCAGTCAAAAGTTCTCCAATATGGAGTATCCCATCTTGCTGCGACAAATTCATAATCAAGATTAAGAGTATCGTTAAATACGTGCATAATAAACATATGCCCAGCAGCCAATAAAACAAGAAATAAACCACTAACTCTCATAAAAAACCAAGCATATAATTCAAAATTACTACCACCTAAAGGTGGTTGTCTTCTTCCCCAATCGGTTCTTTTTACGTTTTGCATCAAGATTTCCAATCAGGCAAAGGTCTTATCATACAGTCAACAATTGTTGTTCCTGATGAACTTTTTTCAATGCAAATATCAAAATACGAAGTTATCATTTTGTAAGTAGTTGGAACAAAAATACCAATAAATATTAGTAACGCCACTACGTTTAAAGATTTTTGATAATCTGATCCTTTTTTCCAAAGGTCTACGGTAATTATTCTTAGACCATTTATAGCGTGAGCTAATACTGCAGCCATCAAACCAACTTCACCGAGTCTGAAATAAAAATTTTTGTAGATAGCTTCTGCACCCTCATAGATTTCTGGACCAGCAAGAATGAGCGCTGTTGAAATAATATGTAAAAGTAAATATCCAAAAAGCGCTACCCCAGTAATTCTGTGAAAAAGATAAAGCCACATACTAGTTCTGCCTTTATATATAGATCCAGTTGAAACAATTTCTTGATAAGCCATATTTAATTAACTTATAATAGTTTAGTAAACTTTAATCAATTAGATTCACCTCTTGACATTTTTATGTTCTAGTAATAAATTACACATATGTAATTTACTTTAAGGAGTACGGGTGGAGCAATCGATAGTAGAAGACTTAATAGGCGGAATGCCATCATGGACTGAAGAGGCAAATTGTAAAGGGGCTGATGCAGATTTATTTTTTCCAGAAAGAGGAGCTTCTACTAGAAAAGCTAAAGCAATATGTAGAGCATGTACCGTTCAAGACCAGTGCTTAGAGTATGCAGTTGAAAACTCTGAAAAATTTGGAATTTGGGGTGGCTTATCAGAGCGTGAGCGTAGAAGAATCAAAAGACAACGAGCTGCAGAATTTGATATTAGAGACGTAGGTTAGAAACTAAATTTTTCAGAATATTCGCTGAAGTCTCTTTCAACTCCGATTTCGTCACTTTTAATTATTTCAGTGATTATGTTTTCTTCGTCTGTTATGAAAGTATATCTTAATGAAATACCGGCACCATCGTGAAAGCAACCAAATTGTTTTGCTACTTCACCATGTGGCCAGAAGTCTGACAATATTGGAAACTCAATATTATGGTGTTCAGCCCATGATCTATTAGTAGGACTTGCACCAACAGTGATAAGTACTGTATTTGTATCATCCTTTAAAAATGACTCTTGATAATCCCTTAATTCGCAAATTTCTTTATCACATACACTGCTATATGGGAATGGCATGAAAACAAACATTGTTTTTTGACCTAAAAAATCTTCATTGCTGTGTTTTGTTTTGTCATAGTTAAATAATTCAAATTCTGGTATTTTGTCCCCAATATTTACTGACATTTTTAATCCTTTCTCGATAAATTTATGATAGCTAAGTTTAGTTTAAATAGGTGGCAATGATGTTCTAGCTGCCCAAGATATTGGATCATTTAATTCATCAACTGATGGAATAAGATTTATATCTGAAATAATGTCATGAAGACTTAGTTCATTTTTTGATCCTGTTAGGAACTTTATAAAAGAATCAGATTTTTCATCATATTTGGAAATTTTTAACTCAAAATCACTACCAGGTCCTTGGTTTGAAACAAGGCCTAAGTCCATAATTAAATCGAAAACACTGGAATCAATAAAGTCAATTAAATTTTTTGCAAAATATTTTATGACTGATCTATAAAAACTTAGAGGTGCAAAAATTACATCGAGCATTGAGTCAATATCGAAGTTATTTAATTCGGGGATATTACTCATTAAGTCTTCAGGGTTAGAAAAATTTGATGGGTCAAAATTTGGTTCAACGTCTTTTATGTTTGCCAAAAGCTCTTCATTACTTTTTTTCAATTGTTTAGTTAAGTAATTGAACGGAGCTGTGTACTCACCGAGAGTCAGTGCTATATACTCTAGAAGCATCAGTGCAATTGTTGCCTCTTTTTCGTCAATTGAAAATTTGCTAATTCTTAAATCAAAATTATTTTTATTTATTGCAAGGGAACTATTTCTTGGGAGAATAATTCCAAAATGGCTAAGTCCCCAAGTATTCTTACTTAAAAATCCAGCAATATTTCCAAGCTGCATGCCTATTAAAGATGACTGAGCTCCTAAAATTCCAGCAGGCAAACCCTCGAACATTTGAAGCTCAGAAAAATCAAAATGCTTAACAGAATTTAGAAACCAAGTTCCATATTTTTTTGAGTCCATGAGTGAAAGTTCTAGTGGTGCGAACTCATTATTAGCATTAGATTTGTGGCTCAATTCTATAACTCTAAATATTTCTTGGTAATTTAAATCAGAATTTGAAAGCAATTTTTCTTCTTGAACATCTTTATTAATATGGTTGTTTATTTGCTCAGCTAACTGCCAATTAACCTCTCCATCATCATTATTAAATAGATTAAATAATTGGGAAAATAGATCGTCAGACATTAAACATCAGATGGGCGCAAGTCTAATTCAAAAACAAGTGTAATTGCTTGAGAGTCTCTTAGAATTTCTATTTCTACCTCTTCACCTGCTCTTTTAGTTCTTAAAATAGTAATTAAACCATCAAGTGTTTTTACTGTTTTCCCATTAATTTTTTTTATAACATCACCAGGTAATGCTCCTGCTTTTCCAATGGCAAATAATTCGCCTCCTGGACCATAAAGTTCTTGTATAAACACACCAGAAAATACTCTTGCTCCGTCTTCCGCAGTATCAAAATGTTGAGCACCCAAAATTCCAAGAAAAGCATGAAGTATTTTTCCTTCTTTTATCAAACCATCTGCAATGTTTAAAGCAAGATTTATTGGTACAGCAAATCCTAACCCCTCTGCACCAACATCTGCTGTTGCGATTGCAGTAGTAATTCCAATCAATTCTCCACTATTATTAATCAGTGCTCCTCCACTAGATCCTCTTGTGATAGGTGCATCAGTTTGTATAAGGCCAAATAAAGTTACTGAATTGCCCATAACGTCACTACCAACATCCAATCTTCTCTCAAGTGCAGAAACAACACCAGTAGTTACTGTTGGTGCAGCACCCAATGTAAGAGGGTGTCCAATTGCAACAGCTAAATCGCCAACTAACATTTTGTCACTATTACCAATTGCTATGGGTATCAAGTTTGAAGCTGTTATTTTTACAAGTCCGATGTCAGTTAATCTGTCAGAACCAATTATGTTTGCTTCGTACATTCTTCCATCTTCGAATATAACTCGGACTTCTGTAGAATTATCTATTACATGATGATTCGTCATTATTAGACCGTCATCTGTTATTACAACTCCTGAACCTCCACCTGCTGATAAAAATTCTCCCTCATCAGACATTGTCCCAACTTGAACCTGTACAATTGTTTTTGTTGCCAGTTCAGCAATTGAAACAACCTCACTCGAATCAACTCTTGGCATTATTAATTCTTTTTCTTTAACAGTTTCAGTTATTGTTATTGGTTCTGGTAAAACTATTTCCTCTTCTTCAAAAACACCAAACAAAAATAAAAATCCTAAAACAAAACCACTTGAAATAAGAGCAGACCCAAAAATTATATTTAATGAGCTTTTTTTCTTCTCAGTTTTTTCTTCTATTAAATCTGAAATATATTTTTTTTGTTCAAATAGTTCTTGTTGAGAATAATTATCTTCTTCCATACATACATATTAAATATGGAAAGATTCTAACCAATATTTCATAACAATTTTTTTGAAAGGTTTCAATGTTTATTTCTTTAAATTATCTAATAGTTGAAATATGTTTTAGGTTTCCTTAAAGTTAAAAGGTAAATGTTATCTGTTCAAAACTTAGAAGTTGTATATCAAGATGTAATTTTGGTTTTAAAAGGGATTTCAATTAATTTGCCAAAAAATAAAGTTGTTGCTCTGCTGGGTGCTAATGGTGCGGGAAAGACAACTGTCCTAAGAGCTATTTCAGGATTACTCGATATCCAAAATGGTAAAATTACAAAGGGTGAAATTACTTACGGAAATGACAGCATTACAAATTCAAACCCGTCTGAAATTGTTAAAATGGGTATCTCACAAGTTCTAGAAGGGCGCAGAATATTTTCTGAGATAACTGTAATTGAAAATTTAAAATTGGGTGCACACACAAATATACAAAATTTTGAAAAAAATATTGATAAAGTTTTCAATCTCTTTCCGATATTAAAAAGTAGAAATAACAGTATTGCAGGATATCTTTCAGGAGGTGAACAACAGATGTTAGCTATTGGAAGAAGTTTAATGTCTGAACCTGATTACTTACTTTTGGATGAACCTAGTCTTGGGTTAGCACCAAAGTTAGTTGATCAAATTGCTGAACTCGTTCTAGAAATTAATAATTTAGGGGTATCTGTTCTTTTAGTTGAACAGAATGCAAATATGGCTTTAAATGTATCTGATCATGCTTATATTATGGAAAATGGAAGTATTGTTATGGATAAAGACAGTAAAGAGCTTAAAGAGGATGAGGACGTTCAAGAGTTTTACCTCGGGTTAAATACTAATTCAAGCGAACGTAAATCATTTAGGGATGTGAAGCATTACAAAAGGAAGAAAAGATGGCTAAGTTAGATAGTTTACTTAAATTTAAGGATGTCTCTTTAAGTTTTGGTGGAATTACAGCTTTAAAGAATGTTAGTTTTGATGTTAAAGAAAATAACATTACATCAATAATTGGACCAAATGGAGCAGGAAAAACATCGATTTTTAATTGTATAAGCGGAATTTATACCCCTGACAGTGGAAATATAGTTTTTGACAAAACAGATATCACTAATAAGCAACCTAATAAAATAGCAGAATTAGGAATCGCTCGAACATTTCAAAATATTGAATTGTTTGAAAATTTATCAGTATTGGAAAATATTCTTACTGGTGTTCATCGAAGATTAGATTATGGAGTTTTGTCGGGATTATTTTATTCAAGCAAAGCCAAAAAAGGGGAACTATACGCGAGAAAAGCAGCTGAAGATATAATAGATTTTCTTGAAATAGAAGAATATAGATATTCTTATGTTATGTCATTACCTTATGGTATTCAAAAAAGAGTTGAAATAGGAAGAGCTTTGGCACTAGACCCAAAATTAATTTTGTTGGATGAGCCAGCTGCAGGGATGAATAATGAAGAAACTGAAGATATTGCACGATTTATAATAGATATAAATGAAGATTTGAAAATCACAGTTTTATTGGTCGATCATGATATGAACATGGTAACTGATATTGCACATCAAATAACTGTATTAAATTTTGGAGAAAAAATAGCTGATGGTACGCCCGATGAAGTAATAAACAATCCTTCTGTAATTGAGGCATACGTAGGGAGTTCGAATAAATGACATTAAGTATGAAAGAAATAAGAGCTGAAGTTCTGGAAAGTGGAGGCAAGACCCCCTTATTAAGAGTTAAAGAGTTAGGAGAAAGGTTTCCTAACAGTGTTGCTTTACGAAACAAAGAGTTTGGAATTTGGAATGAGATTTCCTACTCTGAATTTTGGAATAGGTGTACTTATGTAGCATCCGCGCTAATAAATTTTGGTGTTAAAAAAGGTGAAAAAGTTGCTGTACATTCTGAAAATAGACCTGAGTGGTTTATTTCAGATTTAGGAATTCAAGCTGCAGGAGCAGTTACCGTTGGCTTGTACCCGACAAATCCAAAATCAGAAGTTGAATATTTACTTGGACATTCTGAAACTGTTATCGTATTTGCTGAAGACCAAGAACAAGTAGATAAAGCTTTAGCAGTACTTGAGAATTTACCATCCTTAAAAAAAATTGTTTATTTCGATGATAAAGGTATGTACAAATACGATTCTGATTATCTAATTTCTTTTGAAGAATTTTTAAAAATTGGAAAGGAGAGCTTAAATTCTAATTTGGAACAAATACTTCATACGATTGAACATATTGATGATGATGATTTAGCTCTTTTAGTTTATACATCGGGCACTACAGGTCCACCTAAAGGTTCAATGATTACCCATGGAAATTTGAGTTGGGTTAGTGGTAATTTGGTAACTACTGTTTTTGTAGAATCTGTGACTACTAAAAACCCTCAATTTTTATCATACCTCCCACTATGTCATATTTTTGCGAGACTTACAGATCTCTTAATTGGCACACAATTAATTGCTACAATCAATTTTTCCGAATCAACGGACACAGTACAGTCAGATTTAATAGAAATTCAACCGGACTTTTTTCCAGCGGTCCCAAGAATATGGGAAAGAATGTACTCTGCAAGTTTAGTAAAGATGAGGGATGCCACATTTTTTAAAAAGGCTTTATTTAACTTTTCTTTAAAACTCGGAAATATAGCAACCAATAGACGTTTATCTAAATCATTTGATGATATACCATCAAAGATTCTTCTTTTTATAGCTAATGTATTATCTTTTAGATCACTCAAAAAAAAGTTAGGATTGAGCAAAATCTCTATTGCAATCTCCGGTGCTGCACCAATTTCTCCAGAAGTACTCAAATTTTTTATGGCTTTAGGTGTACCAATATTTGAAGCATATGGAATGACAGAAAATTGTGCCTATGTAACATCTAATGATTTTGAAAGTATTGAATTGGGTACAGTAGGTAGGCCACACGAAAATTGTGAAATAAAAATTGCCCAAGACGGAGAAATTCTTACTCGACATGGTGGAACTTTCAAAGGATATTTTAAAGATGAAAAAAGCACTATGGAAGTAATTGATAAAGAGGGATGGTTACATACCGGAGATGTTGGTGAGATAACTAAACAAGGAAGCCTGATAATAACTGATAGAAAAAAAGATATTATCATTACAAGTGGTGGTAAAAATGTTTCACCATCTGAAATAGAAAATAAAATTAAAGCTTCGCCATTTATTAAAGACGCTTTAGTTGTTGGTGATAAAAAGAAATTTTTATCTTGCCTAGTTGCAATTGAGTTTGATACCGTTTCAAACTGGGCTTTAAGAAAAAAAATTCCTTTTACAACTTATCGAGATTTAACAGAAAAAGCTGAAGTAAGAGATTTAGTTTCAAAAGAAATTACGCGTGCAAATGAAGAAACATCAACTTTAGAAGTAAGAAAGTTTGAGTTAATTCCAAAAGAATTAGATCATGAAGATGGTGAACTAACCGCAACTCAAAAAATTAAAAGGAATGTAATAATTGAACAGTTTTCTGAATTAGTCGAAAGTATGTATAAGTAGAATGAGTTTTTTTATTCAAGTTTTTATAGAAGGAATTGCATTAGGAGCAGTTTATTCATTAGTTGCTCTTGGTTTTGTAATTATTTTTAAAGCAACTGATGTGTTGAGCTTTGCTCAACCAGCGTTGGCTGCTTTAGGTGCAGGCTTTATTTGTTACTTTGCTACTGAAGCGGGAGTAAATTTTTGGCTTGCACTTTTAATAGGAATATTTTTAACAGGTATCGTTGGTTTAATAATTGAAAGAACTGTACTTAGACAAATGGTGGGTGAGCCTGTATTTTCTGTTGCTGTGATAACAATTGGTGTTGATATATTAATTAGAACATTTTTAGATGATTGGATAGGCGATGAACCAAGATTTTTAGGTGATTCATTTACTTCCTACGGTAATTTTGGTTCATTTAGCATTGGAGAATTTAATTTTAAGTATCTAGAAATGGCTGGTTTATTTGTTGCTTTTGTTGTGATACTTTTATTAAATTTATTTTTTAAGAGGTCCAGATACGGCCTTGCAATGCTTGCTACATCTTTTGATCAAGAGACTGCATTAGCTCAAGGTATTAATGTTGGAAGAGTTTTTGGACTTGCATGGTTTATAGGTGGGTTATTGGCTGCAATTGCTGGATTTGTTTTTACTGGTGGTTTTAATACTCTTACACAATTAAGTTTTATATTAGCTCTCAGGGCTCTGCCCGCTGTTGTTATAGGAGGCCTTGATTCAATTCCTGGAGCAATTGTAGGCTCATTAATAATTGGCGTAACGCAAAGTCTTGCTGGATATTATCAGTACACAATAGAAGATTATTTTGATATTACTTTGGGACTTGGTTTTTCTACAGTAGCACCTTATATAATTATGTTTTTGATTTTGCTAGTAAAGCCTGAGGGTCTGTTTGGGACTAAAGAGGTTGAGAGGGTCTAATTATGAAAAACAGATTAGATTTTTATAATTCGTACAAGGAAGAACATAGAATCTTTAAAAATAAAGTTCAAAGATTTTGGGCATTATTTGGATTAATTAATTCATTGTACCTATTGATGACTTTTGATAATGTTTGGCTTTTTTTAATAACTTTAGCAATGATGACGACCATTGGAGCATGGGGATTAAATATAGTATCTGGCTTTGCTGGTCAAATTAGTTTAGCTCATGGCGCTTTCATTGGTATTGGCACGTATACTGCATTTGTTTTAGGTGGAAAAATTGGGTCAAGTGTATTGTCTTATGGTTTAGATATGGCAATATGGTTACCACTTTCAGGTCTTGTTCCAATGCTTTTTGGAATTATAATATCTCCTGTTACTTCAAAGCTAAAAGGTTTAAATTTAGGTTTATTTAGCATAGGGATTGTATATTTTGCTTTACATATGTTTCAAAATTTTAGAAGTGTTACCGGTGGCTCAGGCTTGGGGAGAAAATCACCAGATTTTATATTGTTTGGTTTCAATTTTGAAAACGGTTTAACAATATTTAATTTAAATGTAAATGAAGGTCAATTAATAGCATTATTTACATTATTCATTTTGATTCTATCTGGATTTGGAGTCAAAAATATTGCAAGGACTAAAACGGGAAGAGCTTTTTTTTCGATTAGAGATAGAGATATTGCAGCAGAAGCAATTGGAGTCGATCTCTTAAGGTACAAAGGAATCGCTTATGCAATTTCATCATTTTATGCTGGAATATGTGGTGCTTTATTATTTACTTTCACTGGCGGAGTTGAACCTAATCAATTCAATTTTGTATATTCTGTAACTTTTATTGCAATAGTAATAATTGGTGGTGCAGGAACGGTATTAGGACCTCTATTTGGCAGTTTCTTTTTTATATTAATGCCAACTATTATTCAAGAATCAATACATTTCTTTGGTCTTTTTGAAGGAGGAGCCCTTTTGAACTTAGCCCAAATTGAAAGATTAGTATTTGGTGCTTTTATCATTATTTTTCTGATTTTTGAGCCTCGCGGATTATGGGGAATTTGGTTTAGGTTACGTAATTATTTTAAAGCATGGCCATTTTCCTACTAAGTTAGATTTTTCCTAGTACTATAAAATTATTAGTACTAAAAATTAGGGGGGGATAATGAATTCAATTTCTTTGCGTAAGCAAAGTCTGATAATATTATCAATTTTAGCCTTAATCATGGTTATGTGCGGTGGCGGAGCTTCGGAAGAAGAAGCAACTGAAGAGGTTGTTGAAGAAGTAGAAACTCTTGAATCACCGGCTGTTACAACTGCAAAAAGTTTAGGCGCTGGTGTAACTGAAGAACCATGTCCGGAGGTTATAGGTAATATTCCTACAAATGCGGATCAAGAAAAAGGATGCATTTACTTAGGAATTTTAAGTGATTATACAGGTCCATATGGTGCTGCTGGTTTACCAGTTGAAATTGGCATCAGATCCTACTGGGCTTGGAAAAATCAAACAGGATGTTTAAAGAATTACTGTGTTGCTGTAAAAGAAGCAGCTGATACTGGTTATAATCCGCAAAAACATCTAGAGGAATATAATGCTATGAAAGATGATATAGCTGCACTAGCTCTTTCATTGGGCACGCCGTTAACTTTATTTATTCTTGACGAATTAGATAAAGACAATATGATTGCAGCACCTTTGAGCTGGTATTCTGGTTGGTCTTTTGATTCTGTAGATAAAGGATTAATCATTGAATATGGTTCTACATATTGTGCTGATGGTATGAATGGTCTAGATTGGTCTGTTGATAATCTTCCTGTAGATATCAAGAAGATAGGAATAGTTGCACAGCAAGATGATTATGGTCTTGATTATGCTGCAGGAGTAAAAACTGCTGCTGCTGCAAGAGGAGTCGAAGTAGCTTGGGAATATTTATATGCACCAGGTCAATTTGACGTTACTCAGGCTGTAGGATTGCTCGTAACACAACCAGTTGATGCGTACTTTCCAGCTGTAGATCCTGGAAGTATGGCTCAAATGGCTGGTGGAGCTGCTCAAAATGGAGTGGTACCAATTACTATTATGGCTACACCATCATATTCAGGTCAATTTGTTGTTGAAGGCTCACCTGTAAAAGGCTTATTTGAGTCTGGAGCTTTTTTTGCTTCTTCAGTTTTTGCGCCTTATGGTGGAGAAACACCAGGACATGAAAACATGAGAAATATTTTGGCTGCATATGGAGTTGAATCAACAAGTGTTTATATTGTTGCAGGCTGGGCATCACAGCAGCATATCTCTAGTGCATTATCTGTTGCCGTAAGAGGTGACTTAACAAGGGAAGGCATTAGAAGTGCGGCTGCTAATGTTCCAGTTTCTTCAGATGGAATGTTTCCATCAAAGACCCTTGGAGCTAATGTTCAAACACCAGTTAGTGTTATAACAACACCCAATGGTTCAGAACCAGGAGGAACAACTATATTGCAAGAAGGATATACTGGTCCAACAGGTGAAGGTTATGATTGGTCTGGAGGACCTTGTTCATAAACTTTGAAAATTAAATGTAAAGAGCCGGTTTTAAACCGGCTCTTTATTTTTTATTAAATCTATTATTTATCTATGTATAATTTGTCAAAAAAAAATAAGAAGTTATTAATTGTTTTTCTTATTTTATTTATTTCAACTTCATCGTTGTCTCTTGTGAAAACAGATTATTATTTTATGTCTCCTGGTCCGCCTTATCAGTGGGATATTGAATATGGCGATATACAAAATTATGAATTTGATGGCAATTTATATCAACTAACTGTGAGAAGAGATGAAGCAAATGCACTTATTTATGCTTGGTCGTATGTAAACAATTCTGTTGACTTGTATCCTAGAGAAGTTATTTTGCCTAAAGGGGTAACACCTGAAGAATTAAGTCAAATAAGTATTCAAAATATGAAAACTTCAGAAAATGTTGCAATTGCAGTTGCTCTTACATATATAGGATATGATATCGGCTCGAAAGGTGATGGAGTATCAGTAGTAGGAATTCTTGATAATTCACCTGTTAAAGACAAGTTACAAAAGGGAGATTTGTTAAATTCAATTAATGGTGAGGAAATATCATCAGCTACAGAATTTATTGCAACTTTACGAAGGTATCAGATTGGAGATGTGGTAACCATAGGGGTGCAAAGAGATTTTGATGGTGAAAGAAAAAGTATAGAAGTACAAACAGAATTGATTGAACACGTTGAGTATGAAGGTGAACCTATGGTTGGATTTCTTGCAACAACTGTTAACGAAAGATTTGATTTTCCGTTTGAAGTAGATATAAAAACTGGAAATGTAGGAGGTCCATCAGCAGGTCTAATGATGGCCTTAAATGTTTACAATAATTTAATACCAGATGATATTACAAACTCCTTAATAGTTGCAGGAACGGGCACAATTGAGATTGATGGTTCAGTTGGTCCTGTTGGAGGTATAAAACAAAAAGTTATTGCTGCAAAAAGAGCGGGAGCAGAACTAATTTTGGTGCCAACAGCTAATTTTCAAGAAGCAATACCTATGGCTACAGAATCAACAGCTATCGTAGCGATTGATTCATTTGAAGAAGCATTGAAAGTAATTTCAGAGTTTAGTTCACGTTAAAGACAAGAGATAAATAAAATAATATTATGGTAAATATTGGCGGTATAAAAAATAACGAAAGAAGGGGTTTCTCTTTTTTAGTTTTTGTTGCAATCATAGGTTTTTCAGTTGCAAGAGCTGTTGCGACATTTTTCACCAATTACTTATGGTTTGATTCAGTAAATTTAAACTCTGTTTGGATAAAAATACTTCTTACTAAAGGAGCCCTAATTGGTGCATTATCGCTGCTAGCTTTTATATTTATTTTTACAAATTTACGTTTAGCAGTAAGAGCAACTCCTGTAATGGATATTTTTGAATCTTTTGAATCACAAGATCCTTTATCCAGATTTCGAGCTTGGACTAATGAGAGATTTCTACGATACAGATTGTGGGGAACTATTGGTCTCTCATTATTTCTTGGTGCCGGAGCTTCTCAACTATGGGAACAAGTTTTACTATTTTTAAACCAGCAGTCTTTTGGTGTAATAGATCCAGTATTCCAGACTGATGTTTCAAGATATGTATTTGGCTTACCTCTTTACAGATTATTTGTTTCTTGGGGGTTTCAATTAGTAATTTTTACATCATTAATCATTATTTTGTTATTTGTTGCTACAGGAGCTTTACAACTTAGACAAGGAAGATTACCTGAAGTTAGTAGTGGTGCAAAAGCACACTTGTCCGTGTTACTAGCTTTTATAGCAATCTTAAAAGCATTTGCATATCGTCTTGATTCAATGGAGCTTCTTTATTCTCCCAGAGGTAAAGTTTTTGGTGCAAGCTATACAGATGTAATTGCACATCTTCCAGCTTTGAATTTACTCATATTAATTTCTTTATTTGGTGCAGTTTTATTGCTTGTAAATATAAAAAGAAGGGGATGGTTGCTTCCTGCAACAGCAATAAGTTTGTGGTTAGCAGTATCAATAATAGTCGGTGGTCTGGTACCTGCTGCAATACAAAGGTTTAGAGTAGTTCCTGATGAACTTAACAAAGAATTGCTTTACGTTGAAAATCACATTGACTACACCAGACTAGCGTATGGTTTAGATAGCATTGAAGAAAAGTCATTTGCCGCTTCTGAGGATTTGTCCCAAAATGATATTTCTAATAATAAACAAACTGTTGACAATATCAGACTTTGGGATCCTACAGTTTTAGCTGAGACTTATAGTCAGCTTCAAGAAATCAGAGCATATTACGCACTTCAAGAGGTTGATGTTGATAGATACAGAATTAATGGGGAATTGACTCAGGTTATGGTTGCAGCTAGAGAGCTAGACCAAACAAATTTACCAGCTGTCGGATGGGTTAACGAAAGACTACAGTACACCCACGGTTTTGGAGTTGTTTTCAGCCCAGCGAATAATGTTGCAAGTCAAGGGCAGCCTGATTTTTATGTAAAAGGCGTCCCTGCAACAACAACGGTCTCTGAGCTAGAAGTGGAACAACCAAGAATTTATTTCGGCGAATCTGCTGATTCTGTAGAGTATGTAGTAGTAAATTCACTTCAAGATGAAGTTGACTATCCTTTATCAACTGAAGGACAATCTGTTGCTTATACAAATTATTCTGGAGACGGTGGAGTAGGCATAGGATCTTTCTTTAGAAGGCTTGGTTTTGCACTGAGATATAGTGAACTAAACCTTCTTATTTCTAATCAGCTATCAGATGATTCAAAATTGATTATGGAGAGAAATATTGTCAGTAGAGTTAAAAAAGCAGCTCCATTTCTCTATACAGACAATGATCCTTATTTAGCTTTAATTGATGGAAATTTATTTTGGATTATTGATATGTATACAGTTAGTGATAAATATCCTTACGCTCAACCTGCTGACACCAGAAGGATTAATGAAAACTCAGGATTGCCTGTGAATTTCAACTATCTTAGAAATTCTGTAAAAGCAGTTGTCAATGCTTATGACGGTACTATGAAATTTTATGTTGTAGACGAGAACGACCCAATTATGACTGCTTATAATGAGATTTTTCCAGATCTATTTTCTCCAAAAAGTGAAATGAGCTCTGAATTATTAGATCATATCAGATACCCGGAAGATCTATTCACTATTCAGTCTGACATGTACAGAGATTACCATATGACTGATCCTAGAGTGTTTTATGCAGATGAAGACCCTTGGGTTATTCCATCTGATTCTTCCACAACTCCAAGAGTTGCTACTTTACGAGGAGAATTTACAGAAATAGGTTTTAAGCCAATGTTGCCTTATTACTTATTGATGAGCTTGCCTGGTGAAACTGATTTAAGTTATTTAATCTTTCAACCATTTAACCCTGAAAATAGACCTAATATGCAATCATTCTTGGTTGCAGATGCTGATCCTGAGAATTATGGACAATTAATAGACTTTAGGTTACCAAAGGGAGAGTTTGTAGATGGACCAAGTCAGGTAGCGACCAGAATAAATCAAGATCCAGATATATCCCAAATATTTACACTATTAGACCAACAAGGTTCAAGCGTCATAAAAGGTAATTTGTTTGTTGTTCCAATTAACCAGTCAATTCTTTATTATCAACCAATTTATCTTCAAGGTGAACAGAATCCTTTGCCGGAGTTTAAATTTGTTGTTGTTGTCTTTCAAGATAGAATCATAATGAGCGAGACTTTGTCTGAGGCCTTAGCAAGTATTTTTGGAAATCTGGAGATAGATTATGATCTTGAAAAGTCTGAAGGCGAAAGTCCGCTAGATTTACTAGCAAAAGCAACCATAGCTTTTGAACAAGCTCAAGAACAACTTCAAAAAGGTAATCTTGGAAAGTATCAAGAATTAATTGACCAAGCACAACAGTATGTTGATCTTGCAATTGATCAATTAAACAAATAACAAAAATTTTTTTCTTGAGTTTAATTTAAAGTTAGTTACTATTAATTATTCAGCGCGGGGTGGAGCAGTCTGGTAGCTCGCTGGGCTCATAACCCAGAGGTCGTAGGTTCAAATCCTACCCCCGCTACTAACTACCTTATGAATAGATCTATTATTCTTTTTCTTCCAGTAGAAGCTGCAATTAATTTAAGAGTAAAAAGCCCAGAAGCTCCGAGATAAAGTAAGCTTCCTAGTACTAAAAATATTCTCCAAAATAAAATTGCATCCATAATCAAATTATAATCTGACTCTAGTAAATCACTACCTAGTTAATTGGAAAATTTCATCTGCAGTTATTTCACCATTTATAGTTGAAATAATTTCAAGATTATTGTTTAGAACTAAAGTTGTAGGAATCCCACTCCAAACAAACTTTATAAGAATACTTTCTGCGATAGTACTTTCGAGAATATTTTGATAAAATATATTATTTTCTTCAATAAATTCTTGACCATTTTCCATAGAATCTTCAACTAAAATTCCAATAACTGAATATCCATTGCTTTCAGATAATATTTTTAATTCTCTAACTTCGTTTTGGCATGGGATACACCAACTTGCCCATATATTTATAATGAAAAACTGATCATTTAAATTAATGTTAGAAATCTTTTCCAAATCTTTTAACACAATTCCATCGTTGACATTTGAGTAGTTAATTGTGACTGTTTCATTATTATTTGTGGAATTAATTAAGACAATTACAACAGTCAGAGTCAGCAACAGGAGAATAAAATTTCTTTTGAACATAATTTAATTTAATAACCTAATACAAATACAATACTAACCATGGAATTAGAAAATATTATTTATCCAGGATTTAATAAAACTTTATCTGAGTTAAATGCACTATCAAAAGTTAAGAAGAAATCATGTGAAATTATTGACTTGACGGAAATTGAATGGGTTCGTGATGTTTTGCGCCATAGAATAGAAGAAATTGGTTCATATGATATTAAATTTAAAAAACCAACAGACCAAGAAATTCAGTCTGTATCAAAAATTGTTGGTGCAGATATTGATATGGATGAGTTAAAAAATAATTTTCATAAAAATAAAAGAATTATTGGAATCACTTCAGGAAAAGGTGGAGTTGGAAAGTCTACAATAACTTCACTACTGGGTATTGCATTTGATGAATTAGGCAAAAAAGTTGGAATTATGGATTCAGATATCTGGGGTTATTCAGTTCCAAAAATTTTAGGGGCAAAGTTTCCACCTATACCATTTAATGAAAGAATATTTCCCTCACGAATAAATAATCTCAATGTCATTTCTATGGATTATTTTGTTAAACAAGATGAAGCAGTAATCTGGAGAGGCCCAATGTTACACAAAGCAATCGAGCAATTCTTATTTGAAGTTCTGTGGCATGACATTGATATCTTACTTATAGATATGCCACCAGGTACAGGTGATGTTTCTATATCTTTATCACAATTTTTAAAATATTATGAAAATATTGTTGTAACAACACCTCAAACAAATGCAACAATAGTTGCTGAACGATCTGGAATTATGTCAAAGAAAGTGAATGCAAGTATTATCGGCGTCATTGAAAATATGTCGTATATGGAAGTAGAAGGAAATAAAATATATCCTTTTGGCAAAGATGGTGGAAAAGACTTATCCAAAAAATTAGATGTTCCATTTATTGGAGAACTTCCTCTTCTAGAAGACATAACTATTACGTCAGAAGGGAGTAATTTATTTGCATTTAAAGAAACACCAGAATTTAAAAATATATTATCAATTGCAAACGAGATTTTAAAATTTCAACCAAAGAAAAAACCAATTGATCTAAAAATTAATTAAGTCCAAAACTTATAACTGACAGTAGTAAACAGTAAAAACCAAAATATTGCAAATTTGAATTTGTAGTGAATTTAATAAGAAGTTTAATTGCTAGCATTCCTGTAAAAAAAGCAGCAATAGTTGGAATAACAATATTCGTATTTACTTCATAAGATTGATTTATAAATGTTAGGCTCCAAGCTCCAAAAATTGTTGGGATTCCAAGAAGTAGAGAATAATATATTGCATCACCTTTTTTTATACCTAAGTACATGGCAGTTAAAAGAGTTATCCCAGATCTTGAGATTCCTGGAAAAAGAGCAAAAGCTTGAGCTACACCAATTATGAATGCGTGCTTAACGGTTAATTCATTGATACTTAAAATATTTTTATTTGTAATTTTTTCAAAAAATATTAAAAATACTGAAAAGAAAAAATAAGCAATTCCTGTATAGATTAATATTTGTGAACTGTTGTCAATTGTTTCCTGTATTGGAGTAAATAATCCAACTACAACAGCTGGAATAATTCCAATAGCAATTATTTTGAAATAATAATTAAATACTTCGAAATTTTTAAAAATTTCAACAAGTCTATCTCTGTAGAATACCAAAATTGAAAATAGTGTTCCAAGATGGAGAAATGCAATATCATTTGTATTTAGGTTTATTTCAGGTAATAATTCATCAAAAATTACTATGTGCCCACTTGAAGAAATTGGTAAAAACTCTGTTATACCTTGAATAATTCCTAAAAAAATATCAGTCATATCAGTTTATTGTTGAAAAGTGCCAGCCATTACAATCAATGCAATTATATATACGAAATTTCTTATTGTGCTCTTTTTCTATGTACAGCCTTTCTTTTCTTGCCTCAATTTCATTATTAAATTTACGTTTATTTTGACATGTATTTTTATTATTCATTACATTAATTACATTAAATTTGAAAAATGTATAAATGAGCTATAACTAATTTATTTTTATTAAAGTAAAGTTAGAATTGTGAGTTATTTATTTATTGTTTCGAGTTATCTAATTGGGTCTATTAATTTTGCATATTTAGTGGCAAAATATAAAAAATTAGATATATCTTCGTCTGGAAGTGGAAATCCTGGCACTTCAAATGTAATGAGAACTATTGGAAAAAAGTATGCGGCAATTGTATTGACTGGCGATGTATTAAAAGGTTTTCTTCCCATCTTGTTATTTAGTGAAAATATGCTTATATGTGGTTTAGCAGCAGTTATTGGTCATATTTATCCCATATTTTACAAATTTAAGGGCGGTAAAGGAGTTGCAACATATATCGGTGTATATATTGCTTTTTCTACTTTGAATCCAATTTCGTATGATTTATTTGAAAATTCTTATTTTGTATTTTTAAATATTCCTGTACTTGCAGCTTTTTATTTTATAGTTTTTAAAATTTCAAGAATTTCTGCCATAGCCAGTTTGTTGACAGTTTTTATTTCTAATCTAATTTTATTTTTTTCATTCATTGCATTTCAAGATCGATTAATTGTTTTTTTGTTATTTTGGTTAATAGTTTTCAAACACTCTGAAAATATAAAAAGACTCTATAAAGGCGAAGAAAATAAATTTTTTAAAAAAAAGAAAAATAAAAATTAATTAGTTAATATTAAATCAAGTAAACGTTCAGTTGGGACAGGGCAATGGGATCAACACTTGTATTAATTTGTTTAATGTTATCGTTATCAATTGCGGTAATTTTTCCGGAAATGAGATACTTTCAGTCAAGCAATAGTTCAGTATCTATGGAATTTGAATATATGGTTAGTAAACAACGAAAAGGATTTTTGATTTTAGGTTTAGCGGCACTTATTACTTTTTTTACTTCTATTCAGACTCTTTCAGTAGGTTTATTTGTATTCCACCTTTTATTAGATGTAGTTTTTGGTATTTATGCTTATGCATCGTTTCAAGTAAGGGCTTCACTTATTCAGAAGCAAAAAATTAGTTCTATTGATGAAGAAATTCTTGAACTCGATGAATACGAGTATTTAAAGCGAGCTGTTTAATTTGGCCAATTTAGAGTCTAATCTAGATAATCTTTCTGGAACATTCGATAAATTAAATGAAATTCGAGAGACTTCTTTGACGATATCCAGGGTCGTAGTTCGAGACTGTTCAAAGAGTATAAGATTTCTTCATAGAAATGATATAAAAGGTGCCAAGGAATACATTGATAGTGCAAAAAAGAATATAACAGATTTAAAAAATCTTACTGAAAAAGTATCTGAGATTAGTTTTGCTGGATATGTTTTAGATGCAGAAAGAGAGTATGTAGAAGCCGTATTATTTTACGTTTATGAATCACAAGGGCACATTGAACCTTTTGAGAAATTTAATGTTCATCCATCTAGTTATATTCAAGGTATTGGGGACACTATTGGAGAATGGAGAAGAAAAGCCTTGGATAATTTAAGAAACTTAGAACTTGTAAAGTCAGAATCTTATTTAAATATTATGGAAGAAGGATTAGGAATTCTTAACGAGCTTGACTATCCAGATGCGCTAACTGGAGGATTAAGAAGGTATGCTGACAATGCAAGAGGCGTTATTGAAAGAACGAGATCTGATATAACAAACGCGTTTGTCAATGAGGCATTAAGAAATGACATCTCCAAAATAAATAAAAATGAATTATAGATACATAACTGGTAAAGTTCTAGAGATCAATCCATCCTCAGGATGGACTGATGGAACATTGCTACAAGACATATATCCAGATTCTTCTTTTGTAAGTGGAAATAATACAGACAGTATGCAAATGAAACCAGAAATTAAAGACCGTAAAGTTCATGCAAAGTATTCATTTGCTAAGAGATTTGAAGGTGGGCCTGGCCTTGTACATGGAGGTATATTATCTGCAGCTTTGGACGACATGATGGGTTACTCAACAGTTATTCACAACATATTTTCTGTGACTGCAAATTTATCTGTTAACTTTCTTGAACCAACACCAGTTGAAAAAGAATTTGAATTGTATGCTTGGGTAAAGGAAGTTGACAATAAAAAAGTTTATACCGAAGCTGTTATTCAATCAGGTGAAAAAATCCATGTTGAGGCTCATGGTATGTTTATTGATTTAGGATTAGATGCGGCAGAGTTCTTTGCTCCGGATAAAAATTATCCTTAAACTAAATTTTTGACATTAAGAAGTGGCTCATAGATTGAATGCTAATCATAGGGTTCACACCAGAGCATCTTGGAAAAGTTGAAGCATCAACAATATATACATTTTCTAAGCCGTGTACTTTTCCATTTAAATCTACAACTCCATGTTCTGGATTAGGGTTGATTCTAGCAGTGCCCATTTGATGCGCCGAACCTAATAGTAATCTGTAAGGTTGATTTTTGATTGATAAAATTTTATTCAAAAATTTTTCTATATCATCATTTTTATTTTTTTTCCAGTGCATTGTTGGGGAAGAAGAAACCATGATTTCCTCTGCACCAGCAAGATAATAAGACCTTACAAGTTGGGTTAGTCCATCAAGAAGGTGGTTACTATCAAAATTATTTAATTTATATTTCCACAGTTGACCTTTCTTAATTAAAGAACCACTACTTGTATCAGATGTCAGTACAATTGCTCCAGACCAATGATTGTAACTTTCAATAAAATCATCTGCTGATGAAACAAAATTTGGAAAATATGGAAAAAAGATACTTGGATGCATCGGCAATCCTTGCAATAAATATCCATAATTGTTTGTTTTGAACAAGAAATCCTCAGAATGCATACCCTGCATACTTCCGTACCAGGGCTTTTGTTCTTCGTTAAATTTTGCAGCAACTCCAGAAACTGGATGGGTCTTAAGGTTTTTACCAAGTTGTGGGTTCTTGTATCCACTGTTTAACAATATAGTTGGAGTATTAAGCGACCCTCCTGCAAGAATAACTCTTTCAATTTCTATTCTTGATACATTTTCATTATTTTCTACCTCAATGTGTGTAGCTTTGTTATTGTTAATAATAATTTTTTGAATGTTTGTATCACTGTATATATCGCCGCTGAAATCTTCATCCGCCAACCAGGCCTTATAGGATGAATTTCTACTTTCGTATCCGCATCCAAAGGCACAAAAACCACATTCCATGCCATGATTACTTCTGTTATTTTTTGGAATGACTCGATAGCCAATATTGTTTTTATCAAATCCCTCCGCTAATTTTTCTTCCTTCAATGGAATATGGTTAAAGTCAGTAGTTACTCCGAGATTATCAACTACATGCTTGATACTCTCTTTGAATGAAGCAGAATAAAAATAATCTTGTTGTTTAGTCAGCTCATCCCATTCATTCAATATTTCCATTGGTGTCTCAAGTGATGTCTGCCAATTGATGCTTGTACCACCACCTATACTTTTTCCTGTGAGAAGTTGAATTCCAAAACCTCTTGTAGCACTGAGTCCATAGTGTTCAAAAAAGTTGTGGTAGCCAAAAGTTTCATTGTTTGTGTCTTTATTTAGATAACTTGCTTTATCAAATACAGCAACATCAAATTTTTTTGATAGAGTATGCGCAGCTATGCCACCACCGGCTCCACTACCAATGACCGCTATCTGAATTTTTTTCGGAAATGAATGGGATATCTTATCAACTGTTCCATTATCATGTTTTGGATAATTTAGTTTATTATAAATCACTCCTTCTCCATCAAGAGATCTTGAAATACAGTGCCCCATTAATACGAACATATAGACACCAAGTTTTCGTAAAATCAAAATATTTGATTTCTGGAGATAAGAGAAAAAGTCTTTGATGTTCTTGTCTTTTATAAAAAGTTTTCTGAGGCTAAATGAGAAAATAAACATAAAAAGCTTTAGTTGAAATATATTGTTTTTATCTGGAAATTTTTCTAATGTGAATTTAAAGTAATCTAATGCTTTCTTGAATTCATTCTCATTAAGCTTTGGGTAAAAATTTTTAAAAATTGATTTGAAGCTTTTAGATACTCTTTTATCCATAAAATAATTTTACTCTCTCAATTTTGGATATGACTCACAAATTGTAGAGTTATATTTCATGGATTTTTCAAAATTAAATATTAAAAAAATAATTTACCTAGTTCTTGGAATGATAAGTTTTTGTCTTGGAACAATTGGCATTGTAATCCCAGGCCTTCCTACGACACCTTTTATGATTCTTTCTTCAATACTTTTTTTACGTTCCTCAGACAGAATGTATAAATGGCTCATAAATCATCCTAAATTTGGTAAGTACGTACTTGATTTTAAAAAAGGTAAAGGCATAAATCTTAAAACAAAAATCTATGCACAATCTATGATGCTTCTTACTGTAACACTATCTCTTCTTCCTGTATCACCTATGTTTATTGATAATCAAGTAGTTAGAATTGTCCTGTTCGCTTCTGGAATCTTTAGCTTTTGGTTAGTTGGTTTTAAAGTTCCTACAAATAAATCTTATGCAAATGAACTTGATAAAAAATAAAAAAATTTCTATCTTTTTGTTCACAATTATTTTTCTCTACCTATCATTATCATTTTTTGTAGCGTTTTCAGCTTTTAGTATCGGAGATGATATCTATGAAACTACTCCAGAAGATCTTAATTTGTCATATGAGGAAATTGATATTATAACTTCTCAAAGTTCAATCTCAACATGGTGGATACCAAATGATTCTGAAATCACAATAATTATGCTACATGGATTAAGGAGTCAAAAAGCTGACATGAAAATACTAAATAAAATTGATGAGTTCAGTAAATTAGGCTATTCGATTATTGCAGTTGATTTCCGTAACCATGGAAAATCTGGCGAAGGAGTTTTTACTTTCGGAGTAGATGAAGTAACTGATGTTTTCAACACCATTGAACACTACAGAGATAATAAAAATTTAAAAATATTTGGTATTTGGGGTTTTAGTTACGGCGCTACAACAGCATTATTAACAGGACTCGAATTTGACAAAAAAGAATTTGATGTAGAGATTGTTGGAATCTTTGCTGAAAGCCCTTACCTGGATTTGTTAGCAGTGTTTACTGATCAGGTAGCTTACAGAACTCCTCTAAATATAGCAATGGCAAATCTACTTAAACCAGGAACTATTTTTTTAAGTAATTTGATTTATAATTTTGATTTCAATTCGGTCCAGGAAATGTTTGACTCAAGTAGCGAGATAACAATTCCTACAATATTAATTTCTTGTGTAAATGATGAAATTATTCCTTTAGATCAAATACAAAATTTAAATCAATTATTGGGGTCAAATTCTTCCATGAAAGTTTTTAATGACTGTAATAATCACGGAGGAGCTTTTGAAAGCGATACTGACAAATACATCAAATTATTTTTGAGTATCTTTCAATCATTCCATTTTGATTTTTGACAGTCATGAAGACACTTATGTTTACTTGATATGCTTTGATTATTGAGCATTTTTTAAGATTTAAGTGATAATTATCCAATTTATAATTGATGTTTAATGTAGATGTTTAAAATTAGACGTTTAGTAAATAGATAAGTGTGTCTTTACATGCAAACAAATATATAATTATCATGATGGATCTTTCAAAAACACATGTAGAGCTTGTTAAAAAAGTGTATGAAACACTTGAAATTAATTCATCCAAATTAAGAGATAGAAAGTCTAATCCTTTAACTTTGGCAGAAAAAATTCTTTATGGGCATGCTAGAGATGTCAACGAAATTTCTATTAATAGAGGTGAAGATTTTGGTGATTTCTTACCTGATAGAGTTGCAATGCAAGATGCTACGGCACAAATGGCTCTATTACAATTTATGCAAGCACAATTGCCAGAGACAGCAGTACCTACAACAGTCCATTGCGATCATTTAATACAAGCTTATGAGGGAGCAAATAGTGATTTAAAGGTAGCAAATAAAAATCACAAAGAAGTATTTGATTTTCTCAGGACTGCATCACAAAAATACAATATTGGTTTTTGGGGACCAGGCGCTGGAATCATTCACCAAGTAGTTCTTGAGCAATACGCTTTTCCAGGAGGAATGATGATTGGAACAGATAGTCACACTCCAAATGCTGGTGGTATAGGGATGATAGCAATTGGTGTTGGGGGAGCAGATGCTGTAGATGTAATGGCTGGCATGCCTTTCAATACGAAAATTCCAAAGCTGATTGGAATAAATTTAACTGGATCTTTAAGTGGTTGGACTTCACCAAAAGATATTATTTTAAAAGTTGCTGAAATACTTACTGTTAAAGGTGGTACAAATGCAATTGTTGAATATTTTGGAGATGGTACAAAATCAATATCGACAACTGGAAAAGCCACGATTACTAATATGGGTGCTGAAATAGGTGCGACCTGTTCAATCTTTCCATTTGATGCGAAAGGAGAAGAATACTTAAATGCTACTGGAAGATCTGATATTGCTAAATTAGCTAAAGATCACATGCATTTATTGACAGCTGATCAAGAAGTTTGTGAAAATCCTGAACTATATTTTGATGAGGTAATAGAAATCAACTTAGATTTACTTGTGCCACACATAGTGGGTCCTCACACACCAGACTTAGCTCGTCCAATTACAGAATTGAAAAACGACGCTAAATCAAACAATTATCCTGTTGAAATTTCAAATGCACTTATTGGATCTTGTACAAATTCATCTTATGAAGACATAGGTCGTGCAGCATATATAGCCAGGGAAGCTGCAAAAAAAGGCTTGAAATCAAAAGTACCTTTAATGGTAACTCCTGGATCAGAAGTAACTAGAGCTACTATAGAGAGAGATGGATACTTAAAAGATTTAGAGGCAATTGGGGCTACAGTATTAGCAAATGCATGTGGTCCTTGTATCGGACAGTGGAAGAGAGACGATATTGGAGAGGGTGAGACAAATACAATTGTATCTTCTTACAATAGAAATTTTCCAGCTAGAAATGATGGAAATAAGGAAACTCTGTCATTCATTGGATCACCAGAATCAGTTATTGGATTAGCACTTAGTGGAACATTAGAATTTGATTTTCTAAACGATACCTTGATTAATAACCAAGGTGAAGAAGTAAAACTTACACCACCTGCGGCTGAAGAGTTGCCTTTAAAAGGATTTGTAAATACACTAGAAGGATTTATCCAGCCATTAGATGGTGATGATTTAGATATAAAAATTGACCCCAACTCTGACAGGCTTCAAGTTTTAACACCATTCGATTCTTTTGATCCAATTAATTATTTGGATATGACTGTAATAATGAAAGCTGTTGGAAAATGTACCACAGATCATATTTCACCTGCTGGAAAATGGTTAAGATTCAGGGGACACTTAGAAAACATATCCCAAAATTTGTTTATTGGTGTAAATAACTCTTTTACTGAAGAATCTGGAACAGGTATAAATACTTTAAATAATGAAGTCATGACACTTCCAGATCTTGCAAAAACTTATCATGAGAACCAAGTGAATTGGATTGCTATTGGGGATGAAAATTATGGAGAGGGCTCCTCAAGAGAACACGCAGCAATGGAACCAAGGTTTAGAGGATGTAGAGTCGTTTTAGTTAAAAGTTTTGCAAGAATTCATGAGGCAAATTTGAAAAAACAAGGCATCTTACCTCTTACTTTTTTTGATAAAAGTGACTATGAAAAAATTGAGCAAAATGACAAGATAAAAATAATTAATCTTGAAGAAATAAGTCCAGGAAGTACTGTTACTCTGACTCTTCAAAAAGAAGATGGTTCCTCTGTAAACATTATTGCGAATCATTCTTTATCAGATGAGCAGATAAAATGGTTTGAAAGCGGTTCAGCTTTAAATTACATAAAAGCAAATTGATGGATAACTTTTCAAAAAAAATAAAAGAATTAAGAAACGAATATAGTGACTCAGATTTGTTGATTGAGCATTTAGATATTAACCCAATACAACAATTTACAAACTGGCTAGATGATGCAATTGAAACAAAAATTTATGAGCCAAACGCTATGGTTTTGGCTACATCCGTTGATAATTTTCCAAAATCACGTTATGTATTATTTAAAAATATTGTTGAGGATAAATTAATTTTTCATACTCATTACGACAGTCCCAAAGCACTTGAAATGCTTGCTAATCCAAATATTTCAGGAATATTCTATTGGGCAGAAATCCACAGACAAGTGAGATTTCAAGGGATTGCAAAAAAAGCTGATAAAACAATTTCTGATGAATATTTTTCAACTAGACCTAGGGGAGGTCAGCTAAGTGCATGGGCTTCAAAGCAAAGCTCTATTATCCAAAATAGAGAAGAAGTAACAAATAAAATAGCTGAGTTTGAAAAAAAATTCGAAAACCAAGAAGTACCAAGACCAGATTTTTGGGGAGGTTTTGAAATTGAGGTAAATTATTGGGAGTTCTGGCAAGGTAGAAGAAACAGAACTCATGATAGATTTTGCTATACTCAAAACACCGAAGGTTGGAATATCGAAAGGATGTCTCCATAATGAGACAAATCAAAGTTACCAAAAATTTTATTAATTCAGCGGAAAATTCTGTGTTGTACGAGTCTGGAAACACGAAAGTGTTGGTTACAGTCTCAGTTACAGACCGAGTTCCTGATTGGTTATCAAATTCAGAAAAAGGCTGGGTTACAGCTGAATACAGTATGCTTCCAGGTTCTTCTGGTAATAGAATATCTAGAAAATCATTCGAAAGTGGAAGATCAAAAGAAATTTCAAGATTAATTGGCCGTTCCCTTAGAGCTGTTTGTAATTTAGGAATAATTAATGGTTATTCCTTTACTGTAGATTGTGATGTTCTTGAAGCAGATGGTGGAACTAGAACGGCATCAATTAACGGAGCTTGGATAGCTTTAAATGATACTTTTACAAAGATGGTAAGTGAAAATAAATTAGTACAAAACCCATTAACAAGCAAAGTTGGAGCAATTTCTGTTGGTATTGTGAAGGGGGAGCTAGAAGCTGACCTAGATTATGCAAAGGATTCAAATGCTGAGGTTGACCTAAACCTTGTATTAGATGAAAATTTTGAAATTTTGGAGATTCAAGGCACAGCTGAAGGAAAACCATTTTCAAAAGATAATCTTGATAGCTTATTTAATATTGCAAAAGAATGTATTGAAGAGATTTTTAAGATACAAAATTAATAAGAATGCAAATTATCCTAGCTAGTCAAAATAAAAATAAGTTAAAGGAATTATCTACAATATTTCAAATAAATTCAAGTAAACATTCTTTGGTGTCTCCCAGTAGAGTTTTGAATGTAATAGAGGATAAAGAAACTATAAAAGAAAATGCTAAAAAGAAGGCCTTAGAGTACTTTGAGTTTTATGATTTACCAGTAATTGCAGATGACTCGGGTCTTTTTGTAGATGCACTTAATGGTGCTCCCGGTGTTCATTCAGCCCGTTTTTCAGGAGAAGATGCTAATGATAAAAAAAATAATGATAAATTATTAGATTTGCTCCAAAATAATTCAAATAGATTAGCAACTTTCAAAACAGTTTTATATTTTTATGATGGTAAAGAATTTATGTATACCTTAGGCGAACTAAATGGTAGCATTTTATCCTCCCCGAGAGGCGAAAATGGTTTTGGTTATGATCCTATATTTGAAGTAAATGGTAAAACTCTTGCTGAGATGACATTAGAAGAAAAATCTAAGATTAGTCATAGAAAAAATGCGACAATTAAGATGGTTGAGTTGTTAAATGAAATATAAAACATTATTAAAATTTCTATTTGTTTTTCTTGTATTTTCTGCATGTGAAGTTAAGTGGGACATGGAAATCTCTTTCAAAGAAGACTTATCGGGAAGTTACTCAATAGCAGTATTGATAGATCAAGAAGCACAAATGTATGCTGTTGAGACTGGGCAATCTTCAATTGGAGGTCTAGATGCAATACTGTCAAATCTTCCAGAAGGTTTTGGTTCAAGTGTTTATCAAGAAGGAAACTATTTGGGAATTCTTATTCGAAATGATTTTGAAGACACAGATGAGTTGCTATTACAGTTTGAACAATTAAAGTCTGAGGAAAATACTGCTTTACTATTGTTACCAATTCAGGAAATTCGATTTGATAAAAGTGAACGTGATTTTGGAATTACAGGCAAGTTTGCAGAAATTTTTGTAACAGATGAAGAAAACTTAGAGGGGTTTAAAAGAATATTCGATGGCCAATTATCAATTGTTGTTCCGGGTAATATTACAGATCCTCAAATTAGCGAAATAGTAGATAATACAATTATTTTTGAAAACGATGGTCTTTCAGTAAAAACTTTTAAGTTGGTCACAAGAACTAAACCAATCTTTACGCCAGAGCTAATTACTGTACTATTAGCAATTTTTGGTCTAATAATTTATTTTGTTAGACAATCTGTGAAAAAGAAGTAATATTGTCTCAATGAAAAAAATTATAATTATTATTTAGGAGCAGTGTTTACAACGTTGTTACCCTTGCATGGCAAGGGTTTTTTTTTAGACTATGAAAATTGATATATTTGATACAACTTTAAGAGACGGCTTTCAACAAGAAGGAATTTCACCTTCTGTAAAAGATAAAATCGAAATTGCAAAATTATTAGATAATCTTGGAGTATCTTTTATTGAAGGTGGTTGGCCTGGTGCTTCTCCTAAAGAAGAGGAGTTTTTCAAAAAAGCAAAATCAGAACTTAATCTTGCTAATGCAAAACTTGTTAGCTTTGGATCAACAAGAAAACTTAGTTTGAGCGCTGACAAAGACCCTCAAGTACAAGCATTACTTGATGCAGATACAGAATATGTATGCATAGTGGGAAAGTCTTCAAAACTTCATATTACAAAAGCCATACAAGCCACTGTCGATGAAGCAATAGAGATGGCAGTTGATACCATTAATTATTTAGTACAAAATAAAAAGAAAGCATTTTTTGATGCAGAACATTTTTTTGACGGTTACAAAGAAGATCCAGAAACAAGTTTAAGAATATTAGATGCTGTAATTTCTACAAAAGTAGAATGTTTTGTATTTTGTGACACAAACGGTGGAACTCTTCCAAGTGAAGTCCATGAGATAATTTCAGAAATAATTTCAAAATATCCAAAAGCAAACTTTGGCGTGCACTTCCAAAACGACAATGGTTGTGCAGTAGCTAATTCAATGGTTGCAATTGATTTAGGTGTAAATCATGTACAAGGAACCATTAATGGGTATGGTGAAAGAACAGGAAATGCTGATTTATGTACTTTAATCCCCAATTTAACATTAAAGAAAGGCTATAAAACAATTCCTGAACACTCACTAGGCCAATTAACTCAAACAGCAAACCACATTGCTGAGTTAGTAAATGTAGCGATTGATTCACGTCATCCTTATGTAGGTTCCTCAGCTTTTACACATAAAGCTGGATTACATGCATCTGGAATGGCAAAAGATAGCTCACTTTATGAACACATTGATTCAGCCGCAGTAGGGAATTTTACAAGAACAACAGTATCTGAATTAGCTGGTAGAGCTAGTGTTCTAACAAAAGCAGAGGAATTTGGTTTGGAATTTAACAATGATGATGCCAAAAAATTAATTGAAGAAGTGCAAAATCTTGAACATATGGGATATCAATTTGAAGCAGCTGATGGATCGCTATTTATATTGATGAACAAACTCAAGAATATTGAACCCAACTTTTTCAAATTTGAAAGCTTTAGGGTATTTTCTGAAAGACGAAATTCTGAAAATGTTGTTTCAGAAGCAGTTTGTAAAATTATTGTGGATGAAAATAGATACGTTAAAACTGGAGAAGGAGTCGGCCCAGTTGATGCTTTGAGCAAAGCTTTGAAATCTGCTTTAGAAAATGATTATTCAAAAGTAAACGAAATCAAGCTTATTGATTACAAAGTTAGAATTATAGATTCTTCAGATGGAACTGAAGCAAAAACTAGGGTCTTGATTGAATTTACAGATTCCAATAAGAAATGGAGTACTATCGGAGTTCATGAAAACATAATCAATGCTTCATGGAATGCTTTGTGTGATAGTTTTAATTATTATTTTATGACTTCTTAAGTAGATTTTTCACTTCTTTGATATATATACTATTTTAAGGGGATATAAATATGAATGAAAAAATCGAAAATTTACTTAAAGAAGAACGAAAATTCCCTCCTTCGAAAGAACTCAAAGAAAACGCAAACGCAACATCTTCATGGTACGAAGATGCAGATAAAAATCGCTTAACATTTTGGCAGAAGCAAGCTTTAACAAGAATCTCTTGGTATAAAGAACCAACAGAAGTTTTAGATGATTCAAACCCTCCTTTTTTTAAATGGTTTAAAGATGGAGAGCTTAATTTATCTTACAACTGTTTAGACCGCCATCTAGAAACTGATTCAGATAGAGTAGCTTTTTATTGGGAAGGTGAACCTGGAGATACCCAAGAAATAACTTATCAAGATCTTTATGAAAGAGTCTGTAAGTTATCTAATGCATTAAAACAACTTGGAGTTCAAAAAGGTGATAGGGTAGCAATTTATTTAGGCATGACTCCAGAGATTGTTGTTTCAATGTTGGCATGTGCAAGAATTGGTGCAGTTCATTCAGTTGTGTTTGGAGGTTTTTCTTCGGAAGCACTTGCTGACAGGATTAATGACGCAAAGGCAAAGACTGTTATTACAGCTGATGGAGCATGGAGAAGAGGGGATATAGTTCCACTTAAAAACAATGTTGATGGTTCACTTGATTTAACAGACTATGTTGAAAATGTAATAGTTGTAAGACGAACAGAACAAGAAATAAATATGGCTGATGGTAGGGATCACTGGTATCACGAAATAACAGAAAAACAATCTTCTGAATGTGAGCCTGAAGTCATGAATGCTGAAGATTTGTTATACATTTTATATACATCAGGAACAACAGCTAAACCTAAAGGTATTGTACATACACAGGCCGGTTATCTCACTGGAGTTACAACTACTCACCATGAGGTATTTGATGTTAAAGAGGATGATATTTATTGGTGTGCTGCAGATTGTGGCTGGGTAACGGGTCATAGTTATATTGTTTATGGACCTTTAGCAAATAAAGCAACAAGTGTAATGTACGAAGGCGCACCGAATGCTCCTGATGAAAAAAGGTTGTGGAGCATAATTGAAAAATACAAAGTTAATATTTTTTATACTGCACCAACGGCAATTAGAGCATTTATGAAATGGGGAGTTGAGCATCCGCAAGCCCACGATTTAAGTTCATTGAGAATACTTGGCACTGTTGGGGAGCCAATTAATCCTGAAGCCTGGATGTGGTACTACGAAAATATTGGTAAAGAAAATTGTGCAATTGTTGATACTTGGTGGCAGACCGAAACAGGTTCAATTATGATTTCACCTTTGCCAGGCGTAACAAGCACTAAACCAGGATCTGCCTGTGGTCCTTTACCTGGCATCGAATCTGTAATTATTGACAATGATGGAAATGAAGTGGGCAAAGGAGAAGGTGGATTTTTAGCAATCAAATCTCCGTGGCCATCAATGCTTCGAACAGTATATGGAGATGACGAAAGGTATATTGATACATATTGGTCTCAACATAAAGGTTTATATTTTGCTGGTGATGGAGCAAAATATGATGAAGAGGGTTATATATGGCTTTTAGGTCGTGTTGATGACGTAATGAATATATCTGGGCACAGAATATCTACTGCCGAAGTTGAAAGTGCGTTAGTTTCACATAATGCTGTTGCTGAGGCAGCAGTTATTGGTCGAAGTGATGAAATTACCGGTGAAGCAATTGCTGCCTTTGTATCTTTAATTGGGACTGAGGAAGGTAACGAAAATTTAATTGCGGAACTTAGACAGCATGTAAGTGACAAAATTGGTCCGATTGCAAAACCTAAAAGTATAGTTATTACTGCTGACCTTCCAAAAACTAGAAGTGGAAAAATTATGAGAAGATTACTTAAAGACATTTCAGAAGAAAGAAAATTAGGTGATGTGACAACTTTAGCTAATGCTGATATTGTTTCAGAGCTTCAAACTAGAACTTCAGATTCTGACGATGAATGAGAGAACCTTTTCATGGCATCTTCCAGAAGATGCTGTCCAAAAATTAATTAGTTTAGACAAAAAAGATAGAAGAGATTTTTTTTCAAATCTTCCAATTGATAATGTACCCATAGGTTCTCTTATGGATTTTTCAAGTATATCTGTAGACGATAAAGGGCAAGTATCATTTTATATTATTCCTCAAGAATTTCATTACAACCCACTTGGGACTGTACATGGCGGATTAGCAGCCACAATTTTAGATTCTTGCAACAGCATTTCAGCAAATTGCCAACTTGATAAAGGTTTTTTGACTATGACAACAGATATTAGGATAAGTTATTTGAGGCCAATCACCGTTTCAACTGGAGAACTCACAGCTACAGCAACAATTGAAAAAGTTGGAAGAAAAGTTATATTTGTGAATGGTTCATTATATGACAAAAGTGGAAAAGTTTATGCTTCCGCAAATTCAACAGAACTCGTTGTTGAAGCTCCATTAAAGTAAATATTAAAAATAAAGTGCGGATGAGAGGAGTCGAACCTCCACGAGCAAAGCTCACTGGATCCTAAATCCAGCGCGTCTACCAGTTCCGCCACATCCGCTAAAATGTTGCGTGGGTCGCCGGGGACTTGAACCCCGAACCTGCGGATTAAGAGTCCGATGCTCTGCCAAATTGAGCTAGCGACCCCTTTTAAAGAATAACTTAGATTATGATAGTTAAGTGTAAATTTTTTCTATTTATTGTTTAATAAAATCAGTTAACATAGAAAAATAATTAAGTTGCGGGCTGTGGCTCAGTTTGGCTAGAGCGCTTGGTTTGGGACCAAGAGGTCGTGAGTTCGAATCTCACCAGCCCGACATCCCTGCGGGTGTAGCTTAATGGCAAAGCTCCAGCCTTCCAAGCTGGCT
>TARA_B100001057_G_scaffold175337_1_pt1 | contig 65139 bp, 58 predicted proteins | sample TARA_B100001057 | Tara Oceans TARA_B100001057 (sample SAMEA2621839) | marine metagenome | biome: marine biome (ENVO:00000447); feature: surface water layer (ENVO:00002042); material: "saline water (ENVO:00002010), including plankton (ENVO:xxxxxxxx)" | depth 5 m | reverse complement strand
AATAGCTCAATTGGCTTGATTTATGCACTGAAAAAAATTTTTAGAATATTTTTGATATTAAATGAGAGTAACAGGTTTAAATTTTTAACCTGACATGGCGTATTTAGTTAACCATTGATCATCAATTTTCTTATAGATATTTCTCAATTCTTTGATTTCATCATTTTTAACTTGTCTAAATTGACTTTCTAAACCAGCTATTCTTGTAACTATTTTTGAAACAGCATTAATGCTTGTACCATATCTTTTAAAGTAGTCATTTCTCATAATAATTTGATCTTTTGAGTACTCAAAAAATATTTCTTTTTTTCCAAACTCAAACTCATAATCTTTTAATCTTTTATTTCCACCATCATCTATCCATTCAACAATATTATATTTAAACATTGAAGATATAGGACTTAAATCGGAATCTACGTCTAATAGGCCGCTTATTTTAGATTTACAGAATTTAGCAATTTCAGATATTTCAGATTTAATTTCTGTAAAAGATTTGAGATTTGGCTGTTTGTCTCTAATCGAATTAAATAGTTGTTCCTCAATAAAATCAATCCAGCTCAGACCACATTTTACAATATTATAGGATTTATATTTATATATTAAATTTCCACCCACTTCTCCTTGCTTCAATTTTTCATAATTTTCACTTTTTCGGTAGTGATTTAATAATTCATCTTCACTATCCCATAACTCACCCTTTGTTTCTTCAATAAAATCATTTACGACTTTTCTTACATCTTCGGACGCATTAGAGATATTATCGTAAAGATTTTTCAACATAGTAGCAGGTTGAATATCAAATAATTTTGCGTATTTAAAAAACTCATCAAAAGGGCGGCCATTATGCAAAGATTCTACGAAAAGAGCTATTGCTCTTGCGTCTAAGTAATCTTGGAAAGAAAAATCCTTAGATTCAATTCCTGCCTCCTCATAGTCAAAAATTTTGTGACCATCATATTCACCAAAATCAAGTGGAACAATTCTAAACTTTCCTTTGTAACCAAATTTTTTTCTATAATCTGGATCTTGGAATTTTGTACCATGAAGCATCATCAAAGTATAAATACAAACAGAAGACACACCTGAATTTAACATTTTATTCAGTCCCTCTATAAAACTTTCTTTAGTCTCACCAGGCAATGGAACTATTAACTCACCGTGTGTTGCTCTACCTTCTTTTCTCAAATGCTCATTGATTGCATCCATATGATCAAGTTTAATATTTGCTCTTTTAATATTGTCTAAAACAGTCTCGCTCATTGACTGCATTGCCATATTAATTGCAAACATATCTCCAAGAATACCAGTTATTTCCATAACCCTCTCTTTAGCATTTTTACCTGTTGTGCCAATAATCTGAAGAGGCCAATTGTATTTTTTTCTACTCTCTAGAAAAAATTCACAAGTTTTTTTATCAGTAGGATACATACCAAAATTCACATCTGCCAAATGTAAATTTGTTATTCCCAACTCACTTGCTTTTTTACCAATATATTCAATTTCATCTTGGACTCTTTTTTCAGAAAATTTGTTTAATTTATGGAAGTAAAAATCTCCAGTATGACAAAAAGAGCAAGTGAATGGACAGCCTCTGTTTGTTTCTAAAAACGGAGTTAATTTTCCATCAAAAAATTTGTCCAACATCCCATTAAGATATGGAGAAGGTATTTCGTCCAAATCTTTAATTCTGTCTAATATTTTACCTTTTACAGCTACAACATCTTTTTTGTTTCTTGTTTCTGGTTGTATAAAAATACATCCGTCTATAGGTTTTTCAAAAAATTTTTTTCTGTCTTTTTCTACATCAAAAATTCTTTGCACAACATTAGTGCATGATTTTTCTCCCTCAAGAATAGTATAGACATCAGTTGATGGTCTATTCATCAAAAACTTTTTTTGTGAGAAATCATCATATGGAAAATTAGTTCCACCTTGTACTGTGATTACATTTGGGTTATTTTTTTTTGCAATAGACGCAATAAATTCAGAAAGATTACTGTTCCATGAATAATTACTTAAACCTATCATATCGGGAGGATCTTTTTTTAATCTATCAATAATTTCATTCGGATATTTAAAAAGCTCAATATCAACCTTATCCCCAAAAATTTTTTTAATGTAAGAACCTACATAACCAATATTAATTGGTATGGTATCAGATACATAAATGATTGTATCGTAAGTAATATCACATAAGTAAATTTTTAATTTTTTTTGATTACTCATTTTGCTCTAAGTACATTAAATTTCTTAAAAGTAAATCTTTTGTTTCATTTTAAAGCTAAATTGACAATTTTAATTTTGTAAATACTCTCAATTAAAACTGAAAACACTAACGTTGATATTAAACTATACCCAAAAAAAGGTAGTGCTAATGTGAAGCACATAATAAGACCATTTAAAGAATATCCATAAGTTCCTAATAGCCATATTCCAAAGTTGGTGACTAAAAAAAATAAACAAGCTCCGAGTAAAGCTCCTGATATTCTCGAAGTAAAACTATTTGTAAAATATCTCGATAGCAAGCCTATTAGAAGAACGCTCCCCCAAGTAAAAAACACTACCGAGTGAAATCCAATAATTATATCCGTAATAAAAAAACATAGCATTACCACTGCTATATATTTTGCGCCAAGTAAAGCCGGAACATAAAAACTCAAAGCTAATAAACTTGTGAAATTATGTGGATGAGGAATAAACCTGCTCGCTGCCAATATTAAAAATATTCCTAACGAGATTTTTAAATATTTCATTTAATAATAATATATAAAATTTATGATATTTTAAGGTTTATTTTATTAAATTGATATCAAAAACTTCGCTTTAATCCAAAATTAAAACTTCTATCCATTTGGGAATAATCTTGAGCAGTCTCATATTTTTTATCTGTAATATTTATAATATCAAAATATAAATCATAGCTATTTCGTAAATTATATCTTATTGACATATCATTAACCAAATAACTTTCAAGTTCGGCATCATTAAAGGATGCTCCATTTCTATTTGGGTTACCATTTCCATAATCTCTAGCCTCATCTGACCATTTGGTCCTTAAAGTTATATCTAAATCTTTGTAACCAGGTATTTTTACATTTGTGATTAAATTCATTACATTTCTTGGAACTCTCACCATTTGAGAACCAGCTTTATTTGAATTTAGCGGGTTGTCGTATTCAGCTCCATCATAAGTTTGTGTATAAGTGTAATTAAACCCAAAATTAAAAAATTCGTTCAATTTAAAGTTAGACATAAATTCCAAGCCCTGTGATTTAGTATTGCTTGGTGAGTTCTGAGTTGTTGACCCAGATCCGGCTCCATTATTTCCACTCCATCCCTCTAAAGCATCTATGTACTTCACATTAAAATAAGTAAAGTCGATAAATAAATTTGGATTAATAGATTTTTCTAAACCAAAGTCATAGCTTCTGCTATTTTCTGCCGTTATGTATCCAACATCTGCACATTTACTTCCCCCAAAATTACAATTATTTCTAGAATTCCAAACATAAAGCATTTCATACAAAGAAGGGAATCTATAACCAGTTCCATAAGAAGTTTTAAATTTTGTTTTTTTGTCATCAAATACATAAGCCAGTGTTGCTCTGTGGGAATCCTCATTAGAGCCATCCCCTGCAAGAGAATGTTCATCAAATCTTGCTCCCAGAGTTCCGTAAAGATTTTTTGTAATTCTACTTTGATAATCAAAATATTTGGACTCAACATAAGCATTAGAATCAATTCTTGGTGTTGCGTCTTTGCTAAAACCCATTTGATCATCCTCTCTTTCTAATCCAAAAACAATACTATTATCTAAGTTAAAATTATAATTACCTTGATATAGAAGAGCATATCTGTCTCCATAATAATTATCTTGTTGAGTATTTTTGCTTCCTGCAGCTCGAGCATAAATTCTTTTTATATAAGTATTTGCAATGGTAAATTTATTTGTAAGTTTATTAATTGGTTTATGTATCAGACTCAAATTATAAGAAGATTCCACACCATCTGCTTCCTCAGCGTGGTCGTAAGCAGATGAGCAACCGAATAGACCATCAGTTACACATGCTGCATCGTATTGTAAATAAGTTTCAGCAATTCTTGCATTACTTTTTAACTCAATAGTATCTGAAAATTTACTACTGTAGCTAGCAATCAAACCGTTATTTCTATATCTATCTTTTTCATCATTATGTGTCATTTGAGAAATTCCATCAGTTTGAAATCTTTGAAGGCCTAAATAATATTTTGACTTATAACTTCCTCCAGAAAATGAAGCAGATAAATTGTGGGTATCATGAGAGCCAGCAGAGTAAGCTACATCTTTGTGAAAACCAGGTTTCCCTTTTTTAGTTGTAATATGTATAGTTCCACCAATAGCTCCGCTCCCATAAACCGAGCTTTGATTACCTTTTAAAATTTCAACTCTTGATATTTGGCTGGTCAAAATATTATTAAAATCAAAATCACCAGATACACTAGAAGGGTCTGACATTTTAACCCCGTCAATATAAACAGTGGAGTATCTTTTTGGCATTCCTCTTAATTGAATTGCTGATGCTGTTCCGTGACCACCGCTTTGAAAAAAATTAGCACTAGTTGTTGTTGTGCTTAGAGCATCGCCAAGAAAATGTTCTGTTGAATTATTAAAGAATTTTTCATCAAGAACGGTTACCGAAGTACCAACAGTCGATAACGATTGTGGCTTTTTACTTGGTGCTGAAATTGTTATTATCGGTATTTCATTTGAGTAAATTTTTGTTGAAAAAACAACCAAAAAAAATGACGTAAATACTCTCAACAGCATTTTATTCTCCTCAATAAATTCCAAACTCAAAGTTTGGAAGGTTAGTTCATGCCGTTGTTAATTTTACATTGTAGAATTAGACTTTTCCTGGCCTTCATTCAACATCGGACTCTACTGGGTGGCACTCCGACTTTAACGGTTCCAGGAAGAGCAAGCGAATTTCACACTTATTTCCCACCAAGATTCAGTATACGCGATTAATATTTTAATTTAGAATTATTGTCAATTAAATGTTATGAAACAAACTTTAATTTTACAGATTATAATTCAATGAAAAAAAACATATTTATAACTGGAGGGGGCGGTTTTATAGGCTCTCATTTAGTAGAGCGATGTGTGAAACTGGGACATAAAGTAAAAATTTTATCCCCTTATAATATTGATAATTCCTGGGGATGGATGGACACTTTTGATAAAAGAGTTAAAAAAAATATTGAGGTAATATTAGGTGATGTAAATGATTTTAATTTGATAAAAAAAGAAACAAAAAAAATAGATATTATTTTTCATTTAGCAGCTTTAATTTCTATTCCTTATTCCTATAAATCTCCCAAAAGTTATCTTGATACAAATATCATTGGAACTTACAATATATTAGAGGCAGCTAGAGAAAATAATATTGAATTAATAGTAAATACATCAACCAGTGAAGTTTACGGCTCAGCTCAATATGTGCCAATCGATGAAAAACATCCTTTAAATGCACAATCTCCATATGCTGCAACTAAGATAGCTGCTGATCATTTATCCTTGTCTTATTTTAAAAGTTTTAATTTACCAGTGACAGTTTTAAGACCTTTCAACACATTTGGTCCACGTCAATCACAAAGAGCTGCCATTCCAGCAATTATTAATCAAATTATTGATGGAAAAAAAAAAATTAAGCTTGGAAATTTAAGTGCAGCAAGAGATTTTACCTATGTAGCCGATACAGTTGAAGGATACATAAAATTAATCGGTAATAAAAAAAGTATTGGAGAGGTAATAAATTTAGGTACAGGCAATAGCTTTACAATAAGAGAAACGTTAAGGTTGATTTGTAAAATTCTTAATACAAAAGTAGAAGTTATTTTAGATCAAAAAAGATTAAGGCCTAAAAAAAGTGAGGTTAACCAGCTTTTATCAAACAATAAAAAAGCTCAGAAAATTTTAAAATGGAAACCTAGTTTGAGTGGAAAAAAAGGTTTTGAAAATGGTCTAAAAAAGACAATTGAGTGGTCGATTAAAAATAAAATAAACATAAAAAAAATAGATTTATATAATGTCTAAATCCAAAGTTGTATTATATACAGGGAGTAGAGCGGATTATTTTTTAATACAAAGATTAATTAAAAATCTAGGATCAAAAACTAAAGCAGTATTGGTTGTTGGTCCGCATCATTTTTCTAGCGAATTTGGTAAAAGTTTTAAGCTGATAGAGAAAAGTAAAGATTTAGTAATTGAAAAAATTGAAATTAAGTCAAATTACCTTAATTTGGATTTATCGAAATTTACAGCTGAGACTTTGATTAAATATCAAAATAAACTTATGAAACACAGACCTTCGATTGCAATAGTACTAGGAGATAGGTATGAATTATTGGGATTTGCTTTAGCTTGTAATTTTTTAAGGATCAGACTTTGCCATATCCACGGAGGTGAAATTACAGTAGGCTCTTTTGATGATACAACAAGGCATGTTGTATCAAAATTAAGCAATTACCATTTTGTATCTAATAATACACACAAAAAAAGATTGATTTTGATGGGTGAAGACCCTTCTACTATTTATAACTTTGGCTCTTTAGGTGCTGAAAAGGCAAGGGCAGATGCAATTTTAAATAAAAAAAATGTTATTAAAAAATTAAATATCAAAAATGAGAAGAAGATAATATTAGCGACGTTTCATCCAGAAACTAACTCTGCAATGGATTATGAAAAACAAATTGATATTTTTTTAAAAGCATTAATTATTTATGGAAAATCAGTAAATATTATTTTTACAGCTTCAAACAGCGATCCTGGAGGCATATTTTTTAATAAGAAAATAAAGCAATTTTGTAACGAAAAAGGCAAATATAGGTACTTCTTTAAAAACTTAGGAAGCAAAATTTTTTCAAGTCTATTAAAACACTCTGATTTGATAATTGGTAATTCATCTAGTGGTATAATAGAGGCACCAACAAACAATAAATATATTTTAAATATAGGAAAAAGACAGTTAGGAAGAGAAAAAAACCTTAATGTTATTGACTGTAAATTAGAAATTAAAGAAATAAGAAAAAATATCAATAAATTTTTGAATAAAAAAAAAATAAGAGTTAAAAATATTTATTACAAAAAAAATTGCTCTTTAAATATGAGTAAAAAAATTATTGAGCTTTCAAAATCAAAAACGAATAGCTTTAAATATTTTAATGAATAAGTTTATATTTATTTAAGAATATTTTGAAAAAAAAAATATAAATCGAATATTATGGCAATAACTAAAATAATCACTTATCATTTTGTTAAAGATGAAAAAGATAGTTTTTATGACAACATTGTAGGTTTAAAGAAAAGTGAATTTATAAGACAGATTAATTTTCTAAAAAAGAAGTACTCAATAATATCAATGGAAGAATTAATACATAATTTTTCAAATAAAATTATTCCAAAAAAACAAAGTGCTGTTTTAACTTTTGATGACGGTTATAAATGTCATTACGATATTGTTTATCCAATATTAAAAAAAGAAAAAATTTCTGGAGCATTTTATCCAACTAAGTTTACTCTCGAACAAAAAGGATTATTAAGTGTAAATAAAATACATTTATTGTTAACAAAATTTAAAAATAAAGAAAAACTTAAATTTGAAATTTTCGATTTTTTTAGTGAAAAAGAAGTTCTATTTTATCAAAAAAAATTACATAAAATATTTTTAAAAAATTCAAGAAAACACACAACGTTCTATGATGATAAAGATACCCTTACCTGTAAGTTTTTATTGCAATACTTAATACCAGAATTGAAAAGAAATAAAATTATGGATTTTCTTTATAAGACACACATAAAAAAAAATCAAAAAAGTTTTATCAAAAAGTTTTATTTAAATAAGCATCAAGCACGAGAAATGATACAAAATGGAATGCATTTTGGTAGTCATGGTAATAACCATGATTATTGGTGGGAATACTTAAGTAAAAAAAAACAAAATAAAGAAATACAAGATTCAAAGAAATATTTAATAAAGCTTGGTGCAAAAAAGGATAATTTTACAATTTGTTATCCTTGGGGTTCATACAATCATTCGACAATAAAGATTTTGAAGGGGCATGAATGCAAAATTGGTTTAACAACCAAACCTGGAATAATAAAAAATCTTAGGATTAATAGTCTTACACTCCCAAGAGTCGATACAAATGAGATAAAAAAAGAGTACATTAAAAAAAATTGAAATAATAAAGTTGACAATGAAAGCTTATATATTAGACAGATATATTTTATGAAAAAGCAAAAGATAGAACGTACCGAGAAAGAAACACTTAAAACTTTTCAAAAAGAGATCCCGTCAAATTATTTTTTTAACAAAAGTAAAAATCAGTATTCGAAAATTGTTAAAAATGCTGAACATATGTACAAATACAATTTTAAACTTCCACCCGAGGTTTTTAAAAATAAAAAATTAATAGATTTTGGTGCTGGAACAGGTGAAAACACAATTTATCTAGCAAATTGGGGAGCTCAATGCACTTTGGTTGAGATGAATCCAATTGCACACAATATTTCTAAAAAAGTTTTTAAGAAGTATTGTAAATTTAAAAAAGGGCATAAATTTATCAACTCTTCAATTTTCGACGTAAAGGTGAAGAAAAATTTTTATGATATTGTCCATTGTCGGGGAGTTCTTTCTCATACTTCAGGAAAAGAAATTGCTTTTAAAAAAATCGCATCCTCACTAAAAAAAGGTGGAATTTTAATATTTGGTGACCCTAATAAATCTGGTGGATTTCAGAATATGCTCCAAAGATATGCAGTTTATCGTTTTTCAAAAAATGATGAAGAAATGGTTAGTGTAAGTGAGTATTTATTTAAAGATGATATAGATCGAAGTTATGCAGCAGTACCTAGAACTAGAAGAGAGATTATTTTTGATAGATGGGTGATACAAAGCCAAGATGATCCATCTATAAATGAGGTTTTAAGTTGGATGAAAAAATCAAATCTTAAATTGTATTCTAGTTACCCGTCTTTACCTAGTTTTTATAATGTTGACTCTTTTTATCATAAGAAAAAAAATGGCATTGAAGATTTTAGCAATATTTTATCATTATCAGAATATTTGTGGATGACGCATAATGAGGACGATGACAAATTTTTAGGAAAAGTAAATCTAGATATAAAACCGTTTTCAGACTCTTTAAAATCACTATCTGATTATGTCGCGAACTGTAATAAAAATACAAAAATTAATTATAGTTTATTCAAAAATAGAACTAAAAGCATTTCTAAATTTGCTAAGAATTTAAATTTTTTAAATATCGCTAATAAGAAATCTGTAATATTTTTTAGAGAATGTGATCAATTTATAAATTTAACAAAAAATGGAGATCTTCCAAAATTAAAAAAATTTGTTAAAAAAACTAAATTTCTCTTTAAGGATGCAGTAGGCTTAAGACACACAGATTACATAGCCTATAAAATGAAATAATTTTTATTAATGAAATCAAAAATTAACAGTCACAACGAATGGGATAAGTTAAAAGAAGTAATTGTTGGTTCTGCAAGACAATCAACATTGGCAGCAGAGTATTATGAAAAAACTGAAATTCCTGAGGACAAAAGAGAAAAATTAATTGAATTAACCAATAAGGCTTCCCCACAATGGTTTCTTGATGAAGTCAATGAAGATTTAGATAATTTGGCATCTATTTTGAAAAAATTTGGTGCAAAAGTTTTTAGGCCTACAGAACACGATATCAATAAATTTTATTCTGGACCGTTTTGGACTGCAACTGGAAATAATTTTTATAATGTAAGAGATCTTCACTTGATAATTGGAAACAATGTTATTGAGAGTCCATCACCAAGAATTAGTAGATTTTATGAGGCTAGTTCGCTTTACAAAATTTGGTATGATTATTTTGAGGCTGGGTTTAAATGGATAAGTGCGCCAAAACCTATGTTAAGTCAAAATCCTCTTACACCTCTATTTTTAGATGAAAATCAAAGAAAACTTACTGACGAAGATATAAGGCACAGAGAGCTTAGTGGTGGAAGATTAGAAAAATTACATAAATTATCAGAGAATGAAATTTATTTTGAAGCTGCTAATACTGTAAGGATGGGTAGAGATCTATTGTATTTAGTTTCAACATCAGGAAATAATTTAGGAGCAAAATGGCTTCAAAATATTTTAGGTGATGATTATAAAGTCCATACAACAGACAAGTTATACAGAGCTGACCACATTGATACGACTGTAATGTGTTTAAAACCTGGTCTTGTTTTGCTTAATAGTAAAAGAGCAACTCCTGAGACTACACCCGATATTTTCAATAAATGGAAAAAGATATGGTTTGATGACGTTGCTGAAATTCCAGAACATGAGATAAAATTTCAAAATGATGTTAGGGATAAAGTAGCTGCAGAATTAAAAGCGATCGGTTTTGACTCAATTATTTCTGGTATGTGTTCACCATGGGTTGGTATGAATTTTTTATCTTTAGATCAAAATACTGTACTGGTTGATGTTAGACAAAAAAAATTAATTAAACTTCTAGAAAGTTATAAATTTGAGGTTTTAACGGTTAGTTTAAGACATATGTACACCCAAGGCGGTGGTATTCATTGTGCTACATTAGATACAGTAAGAGACAGTAAGCTAGAAAGTTATTTTTGATTAATTTTTAGATAATAAAGTATTTTTTTTTTATTTTATCAATATTGCCTCTTTCAATTATTTCGCCATTATCAAATAAATAAATTTGATCACAATTGACTAACGGATTTAATTTGTGAGATATGATAATTTTAGTGCAGTTGTAGTCTAACTGATCTATCTCATTCATAATAATCTTTTCATTTTCACTATCTAGAGAGCTTGTTGACTCATCAAATATTAAAATTTCTGGCATTTTATACAAAGCTCTAGCTATTCCTATTCTCTGTCTTTCACCTCCAGATATTCTAACACCATTATTTCCTATTATTGTATTTTCTTTGAATTCTAAACCTGAAATAAAATTTTCAATACGAGCTATCTTTACAGCTTTTTTGAATTTTTCATGGTCAATTTTTTTTTCGTCTTCACCAAAAGTTATATTACTCAAAATTGTATCATCAAAAAGATATAGGTTTTGAGGAACATAACCGATTTTATTTTGCCAATTTTTTATTTTGCTATGAATATTAATATTATTAAAAAAGATTGCACCACTACTAGGTTTATGTAGTCCAATCAATAAATCTATAAAAGTGGTTTTTCCTGAACCTGATTTTCCTAAAATTCCAATTTTTTGGTTTGAAAGTATCTCCATATTAAAATTTTTAATTGCATCTTTTTTATTTTCGTAAGAAAAATTTAAATCTTTTACTGATATATTTTTAAATTTAAATTTGTCTTTATGATCTATTTGATTAGCCTGGTTATATTCTTTTTGAATATAAATATTTTTTTTTAGTTCTTTATATACAAGGTCAACAGCAGCTCGAGAAAAAACTACATCAGAAAAACGGGATGTGATAGTATTAAATGCAGGAATTAATCTTAAAACAGATGCAAACACTAAAGCCAGAGTAGGTAAAATTAAACTTAAATTGGAATCTTTCAAAACAAATATTGTCAAAAATAATGTTAAAATTAAAATTGTAATTACTTCTAAAAATAATCTTGGCATAGATGAAATAAAGGATGATCTAAATTTATTTAATTCAATTCCAAAAACATTCTTTTTTTCCAATTCATGAAAAAAATTTTCTTTTGATGATATTTTGGTTTCTTTGATAGAAAAAAATGCTTGTGATAAATCTTTTAATTCTTTACCTGAAAAAAACTTAAATTTTTGCCCGGCTTCATTAACTCTTTTTTTTGTTAAAGCATAAAATAAGTAACAGGCTGTACCAAGGATAAGTATAATTAAGATAGAGTAAATAGAGATATCATTTAAGTATATTAATATAAGAACACCAATTAAAACTAAAATTTCCTTAAAAATATTTATTATATGAAAAAAAGTATCAGAAGCTGCAGTGGTCATAGATATTATATTTCTTGTTAACAATGAAGGGTTCAAGTCCAAATGAAATTTATATGGAAGGAATAGATACACTTTAAAAAGTTTTAATTTATTTGTTTCTCTTAATTTCATTCTCAATTTCCCTTGATAATAAGTTAGAAATAACAAATATAAATTTTTAAGAACAAAGGCCGCGAAAAAAATTAAACCTGAATAATAAACTAAACTTTTTGCGTCTATATAATCATATAAGTTTATAGAGAAAAATTCATTAGTTTTTTGAACAAAAAGATCTGCATCAGTAATAGAAAGGACGAACACAGGTATTACACCTATACTCAACATTTCAACAAAAGTACCGATAAGCATTAAAAAAAACAAAATTACAAATCTTGTGTAATAATCTTTACCAATAATAAATAATAATTTTGATAACATTAGTTTTTTTATTTAAAAAAAGAGATAAAAGCTTATATCGTTCAATAATTGAACAGTAAAGAAAAATATGGTTTAATGGACTTTATCTAAAAAAATAATGAAAAAATACATAAATTATTTAATCTGTATATTAATTTTTGAAAAAAAAGTTTTTCGGAGACATTTAGAAAGCATATTCTATTTTTTAAAAAATATAAATTTTCTCAGATTTATTTTTTTTTTAATTGATAAGAAAAAATTTAATCCTATTAAGCTTAATTCTTTTAGAAAATTTGTTGATATAAATAAAAAAAAAAAATGGAATTATAATGATGAGTCCCAAAATGAAATTTTGATTGAAAACTTCATTAATCATCCGGCATATACTTTGACTAATTCAATTTCAGCATGTTTATTAAATAAATACTATGATTATAATTTATCAGCTGTTTTAAGATCTGGAGATATCAAAGCTGAAGTCCTGTTCAGAAGTTTTGGAATAAAAAAATTTTACAAAATTCAAAAGATTAGTTTTTTAAAAAGATTTTTATATATTATTAAAGCGATAAGTTTAATCAAAGAAGCAAAAACAATTAAAAGTTTTCTTAATTTAAAATACAAAAAAATTGAGGTCGCGTTATCTTCATACGATACATATATTAGATATACTGGAAATCCCAACTTAAAATTTGTGAATAACGAGCTCATCGTAATTCTAGCAGAATGTTTATATCATTGTGATTTTTTTGAGAATTTAATTGATAAAAATAATCAAATTAAGTTTGCAATACAATCGGAAACAGTTTTTAATCCTCTTAACTCTTTTTTTCAGATTTGTCTGAAAAATAAAATACAGGTTTTTTCACGCTGTGGAGAAAACAATGTATCGCTCAGAAGATATACAAACTTTTCTCAGAGACATAATTATCGATATAATATTTCTCAAAAGTTATTTGATAATTTTTTTAAAAATAACAAGAAAAAAATAAATTCAGAATTTAATAAATTTTATAAAAAAAAGATTACTAGCAAAAAATTCGGTATCGATTCACGTATAAGTGGATTACTTAAAAAAGAAAAAATTGATGTAAAAAAAGAGGAAATAATTGACAAATTTAAAATAAAAAGAAAAAAAATTGGAGTTTTCTTTTTAAACCATCTCATTGATCGAAACTTTCATAATGGTCCTAGAAAAAATTTTCAGGATAATTATTCTTGGACAGAATTTATATTAAAAGAAATACCAAAAATAAAAAATATTAATTGGATAATCAAACCGCATCCAACTGAGTATTTTTATAATGCAAAAAAAAATTTTGATAAAGAATTAATTCAACTTGAAAGAGATAATGATAATATAATTCTTTATCCGTTTGATTATAGTAGTTCGAGTCTTTTAAAGATAACTGATTATGCAATTACATCACACGGAACCGTGGGAGTTGAGTATCCCGCATTTGGAATAAAAAGTATATTTAGTGAAAATTCTTTTTATTCGAGATTTAATTTTATGAAAATAATCAAGAATAAAAAAGATTTATCTAATCAACTTAAAAATTTACATAGATCAAAAAAAGTTTCTAGTGAGCTATCTCTGAAATGTAAGGCATTACTTTTAATCAGAGAAAGACTGTTAGAAAATCAATGTAAAGTAATACCAAATCACATCATTTCTAGAAAGATAGATGAAAATTTATTCTGGGAAGATGGAGCTAAAAAATTAAAAAAATGGCATGTTAAAGATGATTTATTTTATAAAATGCTCAGAAAACAGATTAAATTCAAGATGAGACACACTATAAATTTTAATTATCTTAAAATTGATCAAAAAATTTTTAATGATTTTAGTTAATAGTTATTTCAAACGTTTAGCTAAATAAATATCTTCAAAGTCATCTAAATCAAAACTCTTTATTTTATTAATCTCTATAAATCCACAAGGTTTTAAGAATAAATTTTTTTCTTTAAGTACTTTTTCAACTCGAGCTACTATAAAATTTCCAAAATTATAAGTTTTATCTTTTTTTTGTTTATTAAATTTTTTTTTTCTTTCACTTTCAAATCTAAATTCTAAATAATTTTTTTTTATTATTCTTGTATTTAAAAAATGATAATTATGTGGAGTTTTGTGGATTGTTTGAACGCAATTTAAGTTTTTTTTCTTTTTTATAAGATTACAACTTCTTTTAATATCTTCAGATGTTAAAAAAGGTGATGTTGGTTGTAAAAGAGACACAAAGGTATAATCATTTTTAAATTTTTTTTTCTCTATTTCAATAACATGCCTCACTGCCTCAATTACATTTGAACTATCTTTTGAAAACTTCTTAGGTCTTCTAATATAAGGAATTTTTTTTCTTTTACAAAAATTTAAAATTTTGCTCGACTCAGACGAGCAAATTATTTTACTAAATATTTTAGATTTTTTTGCTTTGTAAAAAATATCCTCAATTAAATTTTTATTTTTTAATTTAACTAAATTTTTATTTTTTATCGATTTAGAGCCACCTCTTGCAGGAATAATTCCAATGATTTTTAAATTTCTTTTTGATCCCATTTTACTGTAGGATCTATTGTGTCTAGATCTATGTTTGATTTAATTCTCTTTATTTTTTTTATTTCTGAAATTAAAAAGTCATCGTTTAATAATCTTGGTTTAAGACCTAATTTCAAAAAACTTTTATTTGATGGATTATAATAATGTTTTGTCATTTCGTGCCTTGGATTTTTTAAATTTTTAACTTTGATTTTAAGTCCCATTTTTTTGGATGCTTTTAATACCTTTTGTGCCAATTGTTTTATACTAAAAATTTCTGTAAATTGATTTCTTACCTTAAATTCTCCTTTTTTAGCGGGATTTTTGATAGCTAATTCAATACAATTTAAAGTATCTTCAATGTTTAAAAATGTTCTTGTCTGTGTACCTTTTCCGTAAACTGTTAATGGTTTTCCTATTGCAGCCTGAAGGCAAAAACGATTAATAACGGTACCAAATAAATGATCATAGTGAAAACTTGTTTTGAACTTTTCACTTAGAATTGTTTCTTTTGTTTCTGTACCATAAACTACACCTTGATTTAAATCTGTTACACGAGTACCCCAAACTCTAGATGCAAAAGATAAATTAAAACTATCTGCAGCTTTAGATAAATGATAATAGCTGTGAGGTTTTACAGGAAATTGAATAGTATCACTTCGATTTTTATGTTTAATTTTTAAATAACCTTCCTCAATATCTATGTTTGGAGTTCCATAGACTCCCATAGTGCCTAATTTGATTAAATGCGTTGAGGGACAATATTTTTTTATAGCAAATAGAAGATTTAAGTTACCAATTATATTATTATGCTGCGTGAAAACAGCTTGTTCTCGTCCCGCCATAGAATATGGAGCTGAAGGCTGTTCTCCATAATGAATTATCGCTTCAGGTTTAATTTTTGACAAAAGTTGATAAATAAATCTGTGATTTAACAAGTCACCATAATAAAATTTTATCTTATTTTTCGGCTTTATTTTATTCCATAAATTTACTCTACTTTGCATTGTCTCTATTTTAAATAATGGTTTTATACCATTTTCTAACTCAATTTTTCTTTTAGAAAAATTATCGATACAGAAGACCCGATGTCCTTTTGATGATAGCCTCATAGCAGTTGGCCAACCCAAGTAACCATCAGCACCTATTACTAAAATTTTCATATTTTTTTAATGAAACGATTTATTACTCTTTTTTCAGTTAAATTCCAAGCATCTAATGTAGATCCTCCAATATGTGGAGTAATTAATATGTTATATTTTTTTCTATTCTTAAATAATAAATTTTTTGATAATTTAAAATTTTCAGTAAATTCATCTTTTAATACATCTGTAGCGTAACCCAAAATTTTCCTTTTTTTTAATAAATCTAAAACAAAATTTTCATTTATTACTTCTCCTCTTGAGGTATTGATTAAAAAAAATTTTTTTCGGAATTTTGGAAAATTTTTTTTGTTAAAAAAACCAAAATTTTCTTTGGCAGGAATATGAATTGAAATAAAATCACATTTTTCAAAGATATTCTTCAATTGTCTTTTAAAAATTATTTTTTTACTTTTATTATCAGCAAAATATATTTTATGAAAAATATTTTTAGAGATCTTTTTTAATATCTTGCCTAATCTTCCATATCCAATTATACCTAGGTTTGACTTAGAGAGCATCTTATAGCCGCCAAAGGGACGTCTATTAAATTCTTTTTTTTCAATAGATTTAATAGATGGTAAATATTTTCTAGATATCATTAATATCAAACCCAGCGCATGTTCAGCGGTACTTGTAATAGTTTTTAAGAATTTAGTATCATTTTCTAATGATATAATTTGTATTTTGTTTTTTTTACAAAATTTTTCATCTATAAAAGTTGTAGCTGTGGTTGAGGAAATTAGATATTTAAGATTCGGAAAAAGCTTCAAAAATTCTGAACTATAAAAAAAATTTTGATCGCAATATATCGAAAAAATCTCTAATTTTTTTGCGTGTTTAAGTTTTTTTGAATCTTTAATAGAATTAATCTTTATTACATTTATTTTTTTTTCTAAAATTTGTAAATTTAAGGAATTAAGTTTTACACCAGAAAAATACAATAATTTTTTAATTTTCATAAAATTTTTTATCGATTTGAATTTTTGAAATATAACTTAAAATAATTTTGTATGCTTTTTGATATGAGTTCCCTGTGCCATAATAAAGTTTTAAGTTTTTTAAATTTTTTTTAAATTTCGCAGACATTATTTTTGAAATTTTTTTTTCTATTTCTTTTTTATTTATTTTTGAGTGCAAAACATTTTTTGAGCTTAGGCGATTATTTTGTCTGTTTCCTAAATTTAAAAAAGGTACTTGTAGATAAGGGCTTTCAATAATACCCGAAGATGAATTACCGATTAAAAATTTTGAAAATTTAACAAGATTTATGAAATCAGAATATTTGATATTAGGATGAACATCAAAATTATTATCATGCTTTTTTATGTTTTGAAGTTTTTTTATAATTGACGAATAAGCAATATCATCACATGGGAAAATACTAATTACTTTAATCTTAAATTTCCTTAAAGAATTTATAATGATGTTAATATAAATTTCATTTTTTTTATGAGATGTCCCATCTGGATGAAATAAAAGAACGCAATATTCTTCACCAACTTTAATGTTATATTTTTTTAAAATTTTTGTTTTATTTAGTTTTACTTTTTTTAAAGAGTCTATGTGATTATCTCCAATATTAAATACCATATTTGGATTTTCTCCCATTTGAACAAGTCTTTTTCTGCTCATATAATTTGATGCAAAATGAATATTAGATAGTTTTGTGATTGAATGCCTTATGTTTTCATCAATGTTTCCAGATAAATCACCTCCTTGAAAATGGCAAATTGGTATTTCCATATTGATTGCCACAAGACATGCCGCTAAACTTTCAAGTCTATCTCCATAAACTATTAAAAGATTTGGTTTTTCTTTATGAAATAAGATTGTTAATTTTTCTATCAGCAAATTCATTGAAAATATCCTCTGTTTTGATGAACTGTTTTTTTGATTGATATGAATTTTGATTATATTTTTATTATCAATGTCCTGTTTTACGATTTTATGCGTGTTTCCAAATTTTCTATTTAAATGTTGACCTGTAAGTATTATTTTAAAATCTATATTTTTTTTAAGTAAAAATTTTTTAGACAACGGTAACATTGCATCATAGCCACCCCTTTTCCCTGATAAAAAGAAAATTTTTTTTTTATTTGAAATCATTGAAATTAACTTTTTTATTTTTTTTTAATTTATATTTTGATGTTTTTCCCAAAATTTTATTATAAAATTTTACTGATAGTCCATTTCCAGGTCTAAGAAATATAAGGTCTGTCTTCTTTATTTTACTATTTTTTTTAATTTCTTTTTTTGTATAAATACTTTTTGACGCCCAAATTTTTGACTTCTTTTCAATATTGGTGAGAAAAATATTTTTTTTTCCTTTTATAATTTCAATTTCGCGTATTTTTAAAACCAATTTTTGCATTTTTTTTAAATCAAAACTCACTTTCCAGTCTTGAGCATTTTTAACATTAAATAAGACTGAAATATGTTTTTCAATTACTTTTGCTCCATAGAAGATTGATCCAATTATAGCTAAGTCATGATTTGTATGATCAGAATATCCGACATAATAATCTTTAAATATTTTCTTGAATTCTAAAAAATTTTTAAGATTTATATTTTCATTTTTTGAAGGATATGTTGTATTACACTTTAAGAATATTACTTTATGAAACTTATTCTTTTTAAAAAAGTTCTTTAGATTAATCAAATCAAGTTTGTCATGCATTCCTGTTGAAACAATCATAGTTTTATTAAGTTTAATAACCTTCTTGAGAAATTCAAAATTTCCTATTTCCCCTGAGCCGATTTTTATTATTGGAATCTTTAATTTTTCTATCCAATTTAAAACACTGTCTGTATGTGGTGTGAGTAAAAATATTATTTTATGTTTTTTACAAAAATCTTTTACTTTTGAGTAAAAATTAAAGTCCACTTCTTTTGATTTATATCTTTTGAACCATTTGCTAAAATTTTTATCTATTAAATCCTCTGTCCTATATGCTTGAAATTTTATTGCATCTGCTCCAGATTTTTTTGCTAAGAGAACAAGTTTTTTAGCTAAGTTTAAAGATCCAAAATGACCTATTCCTGCTTCTGCGATTACGAAAGTTCTTTTATTATTTATTAAATTATTCATTAAAAAATTCTTCTTTTAAAATTTGAGATACTTTTTTATAACCCATCATTCTACTTTCATCAGCTGCAATATTCTTCTTAATATATTTTTCATAATAAAAATTGATTTTTTCTTCATCATAGGCAAATTTTTTTTTAGTTTGCTCGTCAAAAATCAAATCATCTTGCAAGTTCAAATTTTCAATTTTTAACTCATTGTTAAAATGATTTTGATGATATTTTTGACTGTGATCCATTAAATTAGATGACAGAGTAATTATTTTTTTTTTCAATATAATTGCATCTATTATAGCACTTGACTCAAATAACATTATTATTTTTGACTGATAAATATAATCTCTAGTCAAATATTTCTTTACTTTATAATTTGGAAAGAAATTTTTTTTTTCCTCAAAATTGTCATTTGGGTGAATACAAACTATAATTTCTTTATTTAAGAAATTAGAAATCATTTCTAATTTCTTATTTAAATTTTTATAATGCTCATTGAGTTTTGTATCTGAAATTTTATCTCTATAGATTAAATATTGAGGATCGTTCCAAATTTCATCTAAAACCGTTATATATTTTTCACTTAATTCTTTCTTATCTTCCATAAGAATATCAAAACTTCGGCTATTAATAATTTCTAGTCTTTTTGCAAATCTTAAATTAAGCTTATTAAAAATTTTTTTAAATAAATTATTTTTCGATTCATTTGGCAGCCATCTTTTATTCGAAAGAAATCTTATTTCTACTTTTGGTAAAATATTTAAATTACTTAAAATAACAATTAAAATATGACTAAGCCTATGGGTAATAATAGAAAAAAAATTTTTGATAAAATTTGAGCTAAAATAAAACAAATTGCTTATATTAACATTACCAACATTAGATATTTGAAAAAGTTTTATATTTTTTTGTTTAAGATTGTACAATAATTTCATGTTTGAAAGATAAATTCCAAAAGATACAACACCACATATTTTTTTTTCATGAATAAATTCTTTAAAGGATTTTAAATTTTTAGGTTCAAAGTAAATGTATTTATTACCTAGTTCAAGTTGAGAGAAAAAATTCGAATTATCAACTTTTTTAACTCCGAAATTTAGATTATATAAATTTATGATAAATATATTCCCAAATTCTTTTGAAAAATTTGAGAATGTATTTGAGTCATTCGACATGATTCTTTTTAAGTTATGAGTATCTTTTATTGATATAAAATAAGCAAAACAATTTTTTTTCATTTTGAAAAAATTTAATTTTTTAAATTCTTTTTAACTTTATAGAGTGAAACCATCGTCTATTATAAAATCTTGTCCTGTAATTTTTTTAGAATAATCAGATATCAAAAACTCAATTATTCCATTTAAATCACTTTCTTTAAGTAGGTTTTTATTCGAACAAAATTGACTGTATTTTTTAACAAATTTTTTATTTTGATTATCAAATATTCCTCCTGGGCTCACTGAATTAACTCTTATTTTATTTTTAAGGTTTATCTTAGCAAGGTATTTTGTCATCATTATGAGTGATGATTTTGACATTGCATAATATAATGGCATATCCATATTAGTACCTTTATAAATTTCAAATCTTGGTAAGAATGAACCATATATTGAAGCAAAATTTATAATTGATCCTCCTCCCTTTTTTTTAAAATAATCAATAAAAATTTTATTTAAATTATAAAATGGTTCTAGGTGAGTATTTATTTCTTTTGAAAAATCTTTGAAATTTAATTGTAAGGATTTAGGGTGTTTTTTTCTACTAGTTCTCGGATAAACACAAATTATTACAGCATCAATTTTTTTAAATTTTTTTGTTATTTGAGCAACTTTTTTTTTTGTTAAATTGTAATTACTTGTATTTAAAAGAAAATTTAAGTTTTTTTTCTTTACTTTATCAATTCCAATAACATCATGGTGCTTTTCAAGATATTTTTTTAATGATGAACCAATAAGTCCTGAGGAACCAAATAAAATTATTTTTTTTTTCATCCAGTAAGTCTTTTAAACGTTGAATGCTTAATTTCTCCCTTCAGTGGAAATTTTTCTTTAGAAAGGTTAACATTTATTTTTTTAAAAACACCATCGACCTCATTAAGATATTTATCTATAATTTTATTGTTATAAGCAAAACTTGTAGCTACTTGTGCTCCTGCTAAAAAACCTCTTTTTAACATTTCCTGAGTAAAATATGTAAGTATTTCCAAATTATTTGGATAATCAAATTTTAAGTATGGAATGCAATCCTGACCACTTATTGAAATTTTAATATTATTTTTTTTCGCAAGTTTAAGCCAACCTCTTTTTATCTTTAAACCATAAGACGAAATTTTTTTATTAATATTAAACTTCTTTAATTTTTTTAAAGTTGTATTTGCAGCAATGAAACCAAGTCTATCGGTCCACATTGTTGAACTTATGAAAGTATCTTGAGCAATTTGCATAATTTCTTTTTTCCCAATAATTGCTGATATGGGATAGCCATTACCTATTGATTTACCAAAAATTGCGATATCAGGATTAACTTTTAATTTTAAATGTAATCCTCCATAATTATCTTTAAATCCAGATGTAATCTCGTCAAAAATAATAATTGCTTTATTTTTTCTTGCTATTGATTTTACCTCATTCAAAAAATTTTTATTTGGTTTTACCCCTCTCATTGGCTCCATTATAATAATTCCAATATCATTATTTTTTTTTCTAAAAATTTTTTTAAGTGAATTAATGTCATTATACATGAATGGCTTTATTGAATTTTTAAATGATTGAGAAACACCTCTAGTTTTAAGTCCAGGAAGTAATTGTTTGTCTAAATTTTTAGAATTATTCATGTTTGTTGCTAAATACCAATCATGCCATCCATGATATCCACAAAAAGCAATATTATTTTTGTTTGAATATGCTCTAGCAATTCTGATTGCAACCATACACGCTTCTCCTCCAGATTTACAAAATTTTGCCATTCCAGACCATTTATGTATTCTTAATAATTCTTGAGCTAAATCTACTTCCTCGGTAGCATTTAGGGTGCACATAGATCCGCTTTTAAGACCTTTTATTAATGATTTGTTTACGTCCTCGTTAGAATAACCTAAGACACATGATGTTACCCCCATTCCAGCAAAATCATAATAAACTTTGTTATTTAAATCCCAAACTTTACATCCTCTGGCTTTTTTATAGTAAGCTGGCCATTGGCCAGGCAGAAACATTTCGCTTCTTTTAGATAGCAATTGATTTCCTCCGGGAATAATTTTCTTTGCTTTTTTTAAAAGTTTTTGTCCTTTATTCATTTTTTTAATCTTTTAAATAATCTAAAATTTTTTGTATAAAATTTTGCTAAATTGAAATCGTCAATATCATCAATTTCTAAAGATTTCCATTTTTCTAATTTAAATCCACATGTTTTATTATGATAAAAAGTTTTCTCTTTAAGCAAAGTAGAGATTTTTGAGATATATATTGAACCCTCTAAATAATAAAGTGGTTTTATGTCCTGTCTTCTTACATATAACTTTTTTGAATTTTTCAAATATGGCTTTAAATAATCCTTATTTTTAAATGAATATAAAAAAGAAGGATGTTGACTAACTACCTGGGCAACGCTTACCATTGTATCAATCTTATTATTTAGAACTTTTTTAATGCACATATCAATATCACTGTGATCTCTTAGGGGTGATGTAGGCTCAAGCAATAAAATATAATCAAAAAAAATTTCTTTTTTTTTAAAGAATTCGATTGCATGTTTTAAAACACTAAAAGAGCTTGACTTATCCGTAGCCAATTTTTTTGGCCTTAAGAATGGAACTTTTGCACCATATTTTTTTGAAATCTTTGAAATTTTTTCTGAGTCAGTACTTACTATTACCTCGGTAATAAATTTACTTTTCTTAGCAGCTAGTATCGACCAAGCAATAAGCGGAATATTATTTAATTTTTTTATATTCTTGTTTTTTAAACCTTTACTTCCTTTTCTTGCAGGAATGATACATAAAATTTTTTGATTACTTATCATTTCCAATAATTTCTTTGGCTTTTTCATAACTCTCAAAGCTACCTATATCCACAAGTGGTTCAAAAATTTTAAAAAAACCAATTTTTTTCTTTTTACGAAAAGCAGTATTAACAAGATCGTTCATATTTAAAAATTTTTTTTTCTTAATTAGATTAAATATATTTGGTTTTACAGCATAAATTCCTGAATTGATTTCATATTGCATTTTTGGCTTTTCATTTATAACGATACCAAATTTATTATTTTTTTGTATAACCCCATAAGGCAATTCATTTACATATTCATGAGAGCAAACTGTAATATCATTATCAAATCTTTCATGAAAATTTAAAAGATTTCTAAAATCTAAAGTAGTGTATATGTCACCATTGATTAATATGATAGAATTTTTAAGCTTCTGTTTTTTGAAAAAAAATAATGGGCCAGCAGTTCCAAGTTTATAACTTTCTTTAAAATATTTAATTTTTATGTTGTAATTATCGCCATTTCCAAAGTAATTTTGAATTACTTTTGACATGTGATTTACAGATAAATTTATATTTTTAAAACCTGAGGCTTTTAAAGAATAAATTATACTTTCTAAAAGAGGCTTGCCACCAAAATTAAGCATAGGCTTAGGATAGTACTTAGTTAAAGGCATTAGTCTCTTCCCTAAACCTCCCGCAAGAACGAGAACTTCATTATCAAGAGAGTTCTCTTTTAAATATTCAACTTTATCAATTATACCTTTTAATTGTTTGTTTTTATTAAGCACTACCAAAGAATTTATCCAAAAAAATTTCTTAAATAGTTTATTTATTTTTTTATCATCATCGCTATCTAGACAAAAAATAAATTTTTTATTACAGTTTATTTTTGATAAATCATCAAAGCTTTCTTGTCTAATCAAATTTCTTCTAAGATCTTCATCCGTATATATTCCAATGGGTTTATTTTTTTTACCAATAATAATACATATTTTATATTTTGAATTATTCAAAACACTCACAACATCTTTAATTAAAGAATTTTCTCTAAGGATATTTTTTTTTAATTTTTGAATACTTATCATTTTGAAACCACATAATCTCCAATTACTAGTAGATCTAATCCACAAGAAAAAAAGGTTCGTATAGCGTCATTTGGATCGCAAACAATTGGCTCTCCATTAAGATTGAAGGATGTGTTTACCAAAATGGGAACTCCAGTAATTTTTTTGAATTCTTGGATAAGTTTATAAAATTTTGGATTAATCTTCTTACTAACTGTTTGAACTCTAGCTGTATTATCCACATGTGTTACAGCTGGGATTTTTTTTCTCCAATTTGTTCTCACAATTGCAGTTTTTTCCATAAAATATACTCTATCTTTTTTATTTAATTCAAAAATTTTACTCGCTTCTTCTTCTAATACAGATGGTGCAAAAGGTCTAAAACCTTCACGGAACTTAATTGCTCTATTTAAAATATCTTTCATTTTCGGATTACGAGGATCTGCCAAAATAGACCTATTTCCAAGAGCTCTGTGAGAGAATTCCATTGAGCCCTGGAACCAACCTACTAATTTGCCCTCACTAATTTTAATTGCAATATATTTTTCTAAGTCTTTAGGGTTAATAAAACTTAATTTTGATTTTTTTAACTCAGTTAAAACTTCATTATTACTATATGACGGTCCAAAATAATTATGTTTTTCATGATAAATTTTTCTTTTAATTTTTTTATTAAATTTATAATTAGCCAAGTATGCCGCTCCAATAGAAACACCTGTATCATCAGGATATGCAGGTATATAAACATTTTTATAAATCTTTTTTTTGTTTAGGAGACCGTTAAATACACAGTTCATTGCTGCTCCTCCCGCTAAAACTAAATTATTTGATTTTGATCCTCTTTTTTTAAGATTTTTTAACAAATAAAATACTATTTTTTCAAATGAATATTGCATTGCACTAGCAATTTTATAGTGGTGTTTTTTGATTTTTTCATTTTTTTTTCTAGGTTCACCAAATAATTTTTTAAATTTACTATTAAAAAAATATTTTTTTTTATCAAAAAGGTAATAATCAAAATATGATAAATCTAATTCAAATTTTCCATCTTGAAGAATAAACAACTTTTCTGCTTTTCTCAAAAAATCATTTTTTTCCTTAAACTTATATGATGAAAGAGCCATTGCTTTCCACTCATCACTATCAGGTTTAAATCCTAAAAAATTGGTAAATGCTCCATAAAATAAACCAACTGAATGAGGATATTTAATAGTATCTTTTTCAGAAATTAGTTTATTTACTCCTGTTCCAAAAAAACAACTATCGACTTCTCCATGACCATCTATTGTAAGAATATCACACCTTTTGAATGGTGAAGTATAAAACGCAGAAGCTGCATGACACTCATGATGATTTAGGTAAACAATCTTTTTTTTATTAAATTCAATTGACATGAAAGGTGAAGGTTCTTCATCCAAAATTTTCATTATATGGATTGGTATATTTGTAAGCATTTCTCCTCTCCACCTTAAATCATTTATCCACCTTGATGAGGCTGTATTTATATTGTGAGAGGGATTCCAAGGGACTACAATTAGATCAATATCTTTAAGTTTAACTTTACATTTTTTTAAACACCAATTAATTGATTTTAATGGAAAAAGAGTGCTCATTTTAATTCGGTTAAGTCTTTCCTCTGAAATAGCAGCTTCAATCTTGCCATTTATCATAAGTGCTGCAGATGAAATGTGAGTATAGGGATAAATTGATAAAATTTTCATTAATTAAAATATCTTATAGTTTGAGCTCTTTCTTAAGTTGATCGTATTCCTTCATTTTTCTATTCATAAAATTAATTGTCATTTTAGTTTTCTCAGCTAAACCAAGGGGGGTTAATTTATAAAGATATTTAATTTTTTTTTTACTTTTTTTAAAGTTATTTATTTTTACATATCCTTTTTGTTTTAGAGCTTTTAAACAATAATTTAGTTTCCCAAGACTAAACCCTAATTTTGAAGCTAGCTGTCTTTGCGTAGATTCTGGCTCTTTTTCGAGTGTTCTTAATATCTCAAAATGATCTTGATCTTTCTTCATTTATGTAGTTTATAGCGTTCAATAATTGAACGGTAAAGGAAAATATTTAATAGTTCGTATAATATACTATTATTTTTAATCCTTGTTTATATGGAAATAAATTAATTTTAAAAGGACATGTTTATTTGTGGAGTTAATTTTTTAATGAATTTGCTGAACTACAAAGGTAGAATAAATTCTTGCTATAGTTTAGAAAATTTTAGGAAAAATATTACATCTTAATGAAAAAAAAAATCGTTTATATAAGCTTAACCGGAGATAATCTCCATCATGGACATATCAAGCTAATAAATGAAGCAAAAAAATATGGACTTTTAACAGTTGGTTTGTTGACTGATAAAGCCGTTTCAAATCATAAAAGAATACCTCTTTTAAATTATGAACAAAGAGAGATTGTAATAAGAAATATATCTGGAGTTTTTAATGTAGTTCCGCAAAATGAGTGGGATGACTCTGTAAATATCAAAAAATTAAAACCTGATTATGTTATACACGGTGATGATTGGAAACAAGGACCTCAATCTAATTTAAGATCAAATGTTATAAAAGCTTTAAAAAAATATAAAGGAAAATTAATTGAATTTCCTCACACTCGAGGAATCTCATCAACAGCATTATCAAAATATGAGATAGAACAAGGAATTCAACCAGAAAATCGCCTTAAAAATTTAAGAAAAGTTTTATCGGTAAAAAAATTAGTTAGATTCATTGAAACACATAGCCCAATTTCAGGCATTATAGCAGAAAAGGCAAGTCAAAATGTTAATGGTAAAGTAAATTATTTTGATGGTTTTTGGTCTAGCTCTTTAACTGACGCCTCTCAAAAAGGCAAACCTGATATTGAAGCACTAAATATTTCCGAAAGACTTGAAAATATAAATAACATTTTTGAAGTGACTTCTAGACCTTTGATAATGGATATAGATACAGGTGGTAAAATTGAACATTTAAAACTTAATATTAGGTCTTTGGAAAGGTTAGGTATATCAGCAGTAATAATGGAAGATAAAACTGGTTTAAAAAAAAATTCTTTACATAAAAATACCTCAAACCAACAACAAGACAGCATTAAAAATTTTTCTAACAAAATTAAAGCAATTAAATCTGTACAGCTCAATAAAGAATTTATGGTAATTGCTAGAATTGAAAGTTTAATTTTAGGAAAAAATGTAAAAGACGCAATTATTAGGGCACGAAGTTATGTAAAAGCCGGTTCAGACGGAATAATGATACACAGTAAGAAAAAAACACCAAAAGAAATATTTGATTTTGCAAAGCAATTTAGAAAAGAATTTAAAGATATTCCACTAGTCTGTGTTCCTACTAGTTATAACAATGTCAAAGAGATTGAATTTGAAAAAAAAGGTTTCAATATTGTAATATATGCTAATCATTTATTTAGAGCTGCGTATCCTTCAATGGTAAATGCAGCTAACTCAATACTTAAAAATGAAAGATCAAAAGAAATAGATAATAAATTAGCCACAATTAAAGAAATGTTAGAATTAATTCCTGGAACTAAGTAAATAGAATGATAGATCCTGATAAATTTTCAAAAATTTTAAATAAACAATTAAAGGTAACAATTGGAGTTCCTGACTCTTTATTAAAATATGCTTGTTACTCATTTGAAAAAAGATTTAAAAAAAATCATATCGTATCTACTAATGAAGGTTCTGCAGTATCTTTTGCAATTGGACATTTTTTATCTACAAAAACGCCCGCCCTAGTTTACATGCAAAACTCTGGTTTAGGAAACGCATTAAATCCTCTAACATCATTAGCTCATAAAAATGTATATGGTATTCCAATGATTTTAATGATCGGGTGGCGTGGAGAATTGTACAAGAATAAACAAATACATGATGAGCCTCAACATTTAGTTCAAGGAAGAATAACCTTACAACAGCTTAAATTACTTAAAATACCTTATAAAATTCTTAATCCTAATGAGGAAAAATTAGATAATATTATAAGTGGCTTAAAGAGAAAATCCTTAAAAATTAAAGGGCCTGTTGCACTTATTGTAAGAAAAAATACATTTAAAAAAAGTAATTTAAACTTAAAAAATAATCATAAAAGATATTTATTCAGAGAAAAAATAATCAAGTTAATTCTTGATTATATACCAAAAAAAGCAATTATAATTTCAACTACAGGACTTGCCTCAAGAGAATTATATGAACTTCGAAAAAAAAATAACAAAAATTTATGTAATGATTTTTTAACAGTTGGTGGAATGGGACATGCTTCTCAAATTGCTTCTGGTATCGCGTTTTCTTCAAAAAAAAAAGTTGTATGTATAGATGGAGATGGATCATTATTAATGCATTTAGGAAATATTTTAATAAGTTCAAAAAATAAAAATTTTACTCACATTTTGATAAACAACAGTGTTCATGACTCAGTTGGAGGTCAAACAACAAATTCAAATGATATTAATTTTTCTGAAATTGCAATGAAACTAGGATACAAATCTTGTAAAAAAATTTATAAAGACAGTGAGATTAAAAAAGAATTAAAATCACTTTCTTCAAAAAATAAATCGACTTTTATTGAGATTAAAAGCAGACCTGGATATCGCAAAAATATTGGTAGGCCAAAAGAAAGTCTTGCTTATAGAAAAAAAGCTTTTATGAAATTATTTTAATATGGATTACAAAAAAATTATTAAAAATTATAACGACTCTAAAATATTATTTACAGCTGGCCCAGCAAGCTTAATCCATGAGAATGTTAGAAATTTAAAACCTTGTTTCGGTCGGGGAGACAATGAATACAAAAAAACTGAAAAGAGAGTTTTAAAAAGAATAAATAAAATTGCTGGTAATTTTAAAAATATAATTTGCAACCAAGGGTCGGGGAGTCTTTCGCTTGAAATTGCAGCGAGAAATTTTTTGTTTGGAAAAGTTTTGGTAATAAATACAGGATACTATTCTGATAGAATTAAATTTATCCTAAGAAATATTATCAAAGAAAAATCTTCTAATATTAAAAAGGTAGTAGAAATTAATTGGGAAAATCTTCAAGATATAAGTGGAAATTTTGACTGGATTTTTTGCTGTTACACAGAAACAAGCATGGGTTTAAAATTATCTATGAACGATATTTATAGAATTTCAAAAAAAACAAAATCAAAAATAATTTTGGATGCTACAGGCTCGATTGGGTTAGAGAAAAATCATAAGGTTGCAGATGTAATATCATTTAGTTCTTGTAAAGGATTGTTCGGATTAACAGGTGCAAGTTTTATATGCTTTAATCCTAAACCTTTCAATGAAGTAAATTCTTTTTATCTTGATATAAACACTCATATAAATAAAAAAATTACTGGACCATATCATACTATTTATTCTTTAGATAAAGTGTTAAAGAATCATGAAGTTTATAGAAATTCTGTTTTAGTAAATAAAAAAAAAGCTATGAAAAAATGGGATGGATTCCTAACTAAAAAACTCGAAAACCAACCGTTATTATGTACACACGTTGAAAAAAAAATTAAAGTTAAGAATAAAAAAGTAATTTTATATCAGCCTAGAGTAAAAATTAATGGAAATATTATTTGTCACTTAGGTGAGGTGCATTTAGGAAAAAAATCTAAAGGTAATATCTTGGACTATTTAATATAGATGAAAAAAATTCTAGTAGATATGTCTGCAACAATAATCCATCACGGACATATTAGGTTATTGAAAAAAGCCTCAAATAGAGGAAGAGTTATTGTAGCACTTACAAAAGATAATGAGATAAAAAAATTTAAAAATATAAGTCCTGAAATAAGCTTTAAATTTAGAAAAGAAATCTTAATGTCTATAAAATATGTTGATAAAATTGTCGGATCTCCCTTTTTTATCACACAAGATTTTCTAAAAAAAAATAAAATAGATTTATTAATTCATGGCAGTGACAATAAAAATCAAATTCCGAAAAATAAATTGCTTACATTTAAAAGAACAAAAGGTATAAGCAGCACTAAAATCAGAAAAATTGCATGCAGAAACATAAAAAAAAAGGTTTAGTATTTTTAATTGAGGGTTTCTCTGGCTCAGGAAAGAGTACTCTATCTAAAATTTTACATCAGAAAATAGAAAGAAAAATTGGGAAAACATTAGTCCTAAGTGGTGATAATTTTAGGAAAATTCTTAATTTAAATAAATATAAAAAAAATGACAGAATTAAAAATTCCCATATATTTAGTAAATTAATTAATTTACTATCTGAAAAAAATATCAATATAATTTTTAGTATAGTTGGGTTAAATAATGAAATTAGAAAAATTTATAAAAAAAACATTAAAAAAATATTCTTGATTATGGTTGATACAGACTTAAATCAAATAATTAAATTTAAAAAGAAAAAACATATTTATAACCAAAAAAAGAATATAGTTGGTTTAGATATTAAAGCTGAATTTCCAAAAAATCCAAATTATATTTTAAAAAATGATTTAAAAAAAAATTTTTCACAACAAATAAATAACTTTTTAAAATCAAAGGAGTTAAATAAGTTTATTTCATGATAAGTAGAATATTAAAAAAAAAAGAGGTAGAAAATTATAAAAGCTTTGGATATGTTCATTGCAAAAATTTGATTCCCAAAAAAATTCTGAAAAAGTTAAATCAAAATATTCTTAAAGTCGAAAATTTTCCTGAAACTTATAACAAATGGATGAAGTATTTTGACCCTAAAAGTAATAGCAACGAATTGGTACTAACGAGAATAGAAAATTTTATACAGTATAATACTTTTTTAAAAGAATTTTTTAAATCAGGCAAACTTCAAAAAAATCTTAGCCTATTATATGGAAATAAGGTAATTTTGTTTAAAGACAAATATCACCCAAAACTTCCTGGCTCAAAAGGATTTGACGCTCATCAGGACGCTACAATTTGGGAGGGAATGTATAATATGAAAAATTATATTACGATGTGTATTATGTTAGAAGACTCTACAAAAAATAATGGTCCATTAGAATTTGCGAATTATGACTCGAAAAATAAATCGCTAGTATCAAAATCTTGGTCTAAAATATCAAAAAAAACTGAAAATAATTTTAAATGGAAAAAAATATTTGCAAAAAAAGGTGATATAATTTTTTTTGATGATTACGTACCTCATAGATCATCAACAAATTTTTCTAAAGTTCAAAGTCGAAGGTCATTATTTATTACATATAACGATGGTAAATTTGGATCCAAAAGAAAAAAATATTACATTGATAAAAGAAAAAACTATCCTCCAAATTTTGAGAGAAAAAAAGGTAAAAATTATATTTTTAAAGCTTAAACTAACTTGATAATAGAAACAATAAGGTCGATAAACTCATTAATATTAATTAATCTAATATTTCTTTTTAATTTTTCAAAAAAAAAAACAATAATTTTTAATTTTCCCAGAGAACAGGTGGCAAAGAAAGATCTTAAATATATTAAAGATTTATTTAAAGATTTAGAAAAAAAATATCTAATTTTTTATATTCATAAAGTTAGTGATTTAAATATTAGATCTAAAAATAATTATTTTATGCAACAGTATTTATTGAAGTTTATATTCAATGCTGATTATCTCGTCTCGAATTATATAAGTGATTTTTTTCCATATAAATCAAAAAAAATATATATCCACCATTGTATAACGGATTGTCCTTTAACAGATAAAAAAAAAGATACAGAAATAGCTGAGAGATTCCATAAGTATGATTTCATACTAATTAATTCAAAATATGTTAAAAAATATTTTGATCAGATAATTGATAGATATTGCCGAAAATTTGGAAAAATAAACTCTACTTCGGTTTTGGATGTCGGTTATCCAAGAATTGATTATTTATTTAAAAAACTTAATTCTGTTAAATTCACAAATAATCAAAAATCAATAATAATTGCGCCAGCCAATTTTTTAGCTTTTCAAAAATTTAGTTTAATCAGAAATTTGGAGGATATAATTGATTTATTATTAAAACATCTAAAATATAAGGTAATTTTTAGACCTCATCCTCAAAACAGAAGGGATATAATGTTAAATGATATGAAATTTAATAAAAAATTCCTTTTTTTAGAAAAATATAAAAACAACCAAAGATTTGTTTTAGATACATCTGATGATTATTTAAATAATTATCAAAAATCATTACTGATGATCTCAGATTTGTCAGGTACAGCTTTTACCTTTTCTTATTTAACCAATAACCCTGTGTTATTTTTTTCAATAAATGAAAAAAATTATAAAAAATATTATGGTAAATTTGAACACTTTAAATTAAGATCAAAAATTGGCCTTGTTTGTTATGATAAAAAATTATTAATTAAGAATATAAAAAAATTATTTAAAGAAAGAAAAAAAATCATCAATAAGATAGGAATTGAAAAAAAAAGACTTAAAAAATTAAGTATGGCAAAAAAAAATATAAATAATTTTTTTAAAAAAATAGCATAGGAATTCATATTTTATGATGATTAATAAAATCAAAAAAGAAATTCAAATAATTGCTGAAGTAGGAGTCAATCATAACGGGAATTTGCAGAAAGCAAAAAAATTAATTTTAGCAGCAAAAAATTGTGGAGCAAATTTCGTTAAATTTCAAAATTTTGAAGCCGATAAATTATCTAGTAAAAAAGCTAAAATGGCTCAATACCAAATTAAAAATACAAAAAGCAAGTCTTCACAATTTGAAATGCTTAAAAAATTAGAACTTTCAAAAAAAAATTACCCTTTACTTAAAAAATTTGCAAAAAAAAATCAAATTGAATTTTTATCATCACCATTTGATGAAAAGAATTATGATTATTTGACCAATGATTTGAAATGTAAAATTGTCAAAATTCCCTCGGGTGAAATAGATAATTATCTTATGCTAAAAAAAATTTCTCTTAATAAAAACCAAATAATTATGTCAACTGGAATGTCAAATTTAACTGAAATTGCTAATGCAATAAATTTGATATGTAAAAAGAAAATTTATAGTGTGAAATCTAATAATGTTAAAATTCTTAAGCCTAGTTTACTTAAATATTTGAAAAAAAAAATTTATCTTTTACATTGTGTCACTGATTATCCTGTTGAGGACAAGTTTGCCAATTTAAATGCAATAAGAACAATGTCTGACAAATTTCAATTGACAGTAGGTTATTCTGATCACACCAAGGGCATTGTAGCGCCAATTATAGCGACAACGTTAGGAGCAAAAATAATTGAGAAACACCTTACTTTAAATGTTAACGATAAAGGTCCAGATCACAAAGCATCTTTAAATCCTAATGAATTTAAAAAGATGGTTCAAAATATTAGAATTTTTGAAAAAATGTTAGGAAATGGAATTAAAAAAATTGAAAATTGTGAAAAAAAGAATTTTTTTGTTGCAAGAAAAAGTCTTGTATCAAAAAGATCTATTAAAAAAGGTGAAAAATTTAATTTTGAAAATTTGACTGTTAAAAGGCCTGGAAGTGGCGTACCTGCCTCCAAGATTTATGAATATATAGGGAAACTTTCAAAATTTTCTTATAAAATAGATGAACTAATAAAAGAGTAAGATTATAAGAAAACTTAATTTATAAATGATTTTTAATTCTTTAAAATTTTTTTTCAAAGATTATTTGTTAAAAAAGAATTTATTACTTGCCTCAAAAGCTATATTTGAATCTAGGAAAAATTATAAAAAGATAAAAAGTATCAATCAAGTAGAGCTAAAATTTTTTTCTCAAAATGGGGAAGATGGTATAATAGATTACTTGCTAGAATCACTATTAATAAAAAAACCAAAATTTATTGAAATAGGCGTTGGAGATTATACCGAAGCAAACACTAGATATATTTTTGAAACCAGGTCTCCAAAGGGACTTATTATTGATTGTAATGACAATTTATATCAAAAAGTTAAGAGGAATATAAAACTGTGGAAAGGCGATCTTAATGTTTTAGAGTCATTTATAAATTCTCAGAATATTATTGATATTTTAAGACGTGAGAATTTCTTGAGAAATATAGATTTATTTAGTTTAGATATCGATGGAATAGATTATTGGGTTTTGCAAAAATTACCTAAAAATTTTTCTAAAATTGCAATCATTGAATACAATCCTTACTTTGGTTACAAAGAATCCATATCAGTTCCAAATATTAAAAATTTCCAAAGATCTAAATATCATCATTCTATGCTTTGTTTTGGGATGTCTATTAAAGCAGCAATTAACTTAATGGCAAAAAAAAACTTAGTTTTCATTGGAAGTAATCTAATGAGAAATAATGCTTTTTTTATAAGAAAGGACTTATTGAAAAAAATATCTGTAAAAAAAATAAATGAAAAAGAGCTAAAGCATCATGTTGATGCAAATTTTAGAGAAGGTCGAAATAAAAAAGGAAGTTTAAATTATATTTCTAAGGACAAGATTCTGAACGAAATCAAGAAATGTCATGTAATTAATTTAAAAAATAATAAAAAAGTAAAAATTGAAACTTTAAAAATTTAACAATATGTTTCAAGTGTTTGTGAAGCAGTTTTATCCCAACTAAAATTAGCTGCGTATTCTTTAGCACTTATTTTTTTTTCATTTAATAATTCATGAGAATATAAATGCTTCTCTAAATTTTCTTTTAAACTTTCTGTTTCATCTTTTTCGTAAAAAAAAACTTTATCTTTGTAGATTTCTTTAAATACTTCAATATTTGGCGCAAACACATTGCAACCTAAAGTCATTGACTCAAGAATAGGTAAGCCAAAACCTTCGTCGTTTGATGTCGATATTAAACCTGCTGAATGAATCAATAATTTTTTTAATATTGAATCATCACCTTTGATCAAGATCAGTTTTTTTTTGTCATATAACTCCTTTTCTTTTTTATTATTAATTTTTTCATTGCCAAAACATACTATTTTGAAATCTTTATAGATTATCTTAGAATTTAAAAAAACGTTTAAAAGAAGGTTAAAATTTTTGTACTTTTTTCTAGAACCTACATAAAGTAAATATGGATCTTTTAAAAAATTAAAATTTAACTCAATATTTGGTATTTCATGCACATGGTCTGATCCATGGTATATTACATGAATTTTTTTTTCATTTAATTTATAAAATTGAATAAGATCATTTTTAGTTTTTTGAGAAACACAAATAAATTCATCAGTATTTTCAAAAACTTTTTTTCTAAATTCAAAATCTACGTTTCTATATTCACTAGCTCTTTTTTCATGAATTAGATCATGAATAGTTAAAATTTTTTTTGCTTTTGTTTTAATTAAACTTTCAGGATAGTAGCAATCATGAATAGTCTCTATGTCAACATTATTCAATTTTTTTTCTAAAAAAAAATTATTCAATATTCTTAAAAGTTTTATATTTGGATATTTGGCTAAATAAATACCATTCACATTTTTTTTATTTATTTCTTTAAGAAATCTGTTTTTATAAAGCGGTGCAATAATATCGATATTTTGTTTTTTATTTAATAAACTGTTAAATAAATTTATTGAATATCTTGTTACACCTCCAAATTTTTGATGAAAAAATTGACTATTAGATAAAATATATTTCATGAATTATTTTTTAAATATATAGTAACACTATTAAATGATTTTTTTTTATATATTTATCACAAGTTATTTTTTTATTAAATTATTCAAGCAAGATTTAAAAAAATTTAATCTATTATTACCATTTTTAACAATAAACATTGTTATCATTTTTTTATACCTTTTTGTTGATGAAATTACAGGAGGTGGATTTACAAGATCTTTCTGGTACCATTTAAATTTTGACATAAAGTCAGGTACTTATAATCCTTATTTGTTACCATTTTTAATAAATTTTTTATTATTAATTCTGTCAATTTCTATTGCTCTTTTTTTAACTTTTAGATTTTTTAAATACAAAAAAATTAATATATATAAAAGTTCCATAATATTATTATTAGTTAACCCAGCTTTTTACTCTTTAGCTTTGAGTTATTTTGACTGGAAAAATCTCTCATCTAATCAAGATAAAAATTTGAAAATTTCAAATTATTTTTATGATGTAAAAAAATCAAATATAAAATTTGATAAAAGAGATTTGATTTTTATATCTGTTGAAAGTTTTGAAAGGACATTTTATGAAATAAAATTATCACAAGAAATAAAGTTTAATTTACTTAATAGAGAAGATATCTATGATTTTAATAACATAAAGCAAATTGAAAATTATACTGATTGGACGATAGCAGGTTTAGTTGCTGCAAATTGTGGAAGACCAATCACTTATATAAATAACTCAAGGACACTTGATTATTTTAAAAGCTTTTCTGCAAACTCATTATGTTTAAGTGATCTGCTAGATCAAAAAAAATATAAGCAATTTTTAATTCAAGGTTCTTCACTAAATTTTGGTGGATATGGAGATTTTTATAAATTACATAAAGTGGATGAGCAGTTTGGCAAAAATGAAATTAAGAGAGAATATATAAACCAAAATCTTGAGACAAGTCACTGGGGTCTTCATGACAATCACGTTCTTGATTTTGCATTAAAACAAGTAAATAAATTGGAACAAATTGGAAAACCTTATGCTATCTGGTTAAATACTTTAGATAATCATGCACCATCAGGTTTAATTTCTAAATATTGTAAAGAAATCAGTGGTGATGTTGAAAACAAAATGCTTGGTATTGCGAAATGTACTGATCTTTTTTTAAATAATTTTGTAAATGAGTCACTAAAAAATGATTTAAACAAAAATAACATTATCATAATTTATTCTGATCATTTGCTTATGAACTCAAATTTTCAAAAAAATTTTTTTGATAATAAAGAAAAGAGAAGAAATCTTTTTTTAATTATTGACCCATATAAAATTAAAAAAAGAAAAGAGTACAATTCCAGCGGAAATCATTTTGATATTGCTGCAACTGTTCTAGATTATATATCAGATCTAAATAAAGTCGGATTAGGTAAAAGCTTATTAAATACTGATTTTTCCACAACAGATCTCGATTTTTCAATTTCACCAGATTTTAATGATTTTCAAATTATAAGGAGTTATGAAAAAAAATTAAGAAATGAAAAAAATATTTTTTCAAGTACTTTCAAAATTGATTTTGATAGTGGAAATATTATTTTTGAGAATAATATAAAGCTTAGATCTCCTATTATAAGTTCAAATCAATTTATTTATACACCCTCAGAAGATGTAGATGGGAGGAGTAAAGAAAATTTAACAGAAATGATATTTAATAATAGAAAAAAAATTCTATCAGAAAATGAATTCAACATTATTGCAAAATGTGTTCAAATAAATTCTTTTTTTGATCTTGATGAAAAATGTAAATTTGGAAAACTTAATATCAAAAAACAAAATAAAAAATACTTGATTAATTTCAAAAAATTGAGTCGTGAGAGTTTATATTCTTTTGATAGCACTGAATATGATAATTCTTTTTTAATAGAAAAAAAATTTTTAACAGAAAAAATTGATAATTATGCAAACATGCAACCAAATAAATCAATGCATATCCTTAAAAAAAGGTTAAAAAATTTACTAGAAGGTATTAATCCAAAAGTTTTTGTCTTTTTTCAGAACTGGTATAGAGAACTAAGATATGATTTAGTTAAATTAAAATTGAACGGATTAGGACAAATTTTTAACTCTAAAAATTTTAAAATTAGTAAAGAAAATTTTATTGCACATTCAGGTGGATCAATTGAAGGAAATATTTATTCAAATTCCTTAGAAGCATTAGATTTAAGTTATAGCAAAGGAATACGAATATTTGAGCTAGACCTAAAATTAACTAAAGATAATCAACTTGTTGCCGTGCACGATTGGATAAGTTGGAAAAAAATGACCAAATATCCAAAAAATATTCCCCCAAGTAAAGATGATTTTATGAATTTTAAAATTTTAGGAAGGTATAGTCCCCTTGACCTACAAATGATAAATGATTGGCAAACAAAAAATAATGATGCAATCATTATTACAGATAAATTTGATAACCTAAAATTTCTAAACGACAGTTTTAAGAATAAACAAAAATTTATACACGAAATATATGATTATAAACAACTCCTTATAGCCTTCAAATCTAGTTTTAAAAATATATTAGTTTCAGAAAAAATACTAAGAGAGAACAATTTCTCAATTGATTTCTTGAGAAAATTAAAATCAAATAATATCTATGGACTGTCTGTAAGTCGATATTCGATATATAAATTTCCTGAATTTTATAAAGCAGCTAAGGATATAGGTCTGAAAGTATTTGTTTACAGAATTAATGATAATTTACCCGGTGGTTCAGAAAAGGAGGTAATTTGTAATTTTAATAATTTTATAGATGCAATTTATGCTGACAATATTCCTGATTTTAATTCCAAAAAAGTTGAATTTTACTGTGATTAATTGCTTGGAAAACTTACAATATGATTTAAATCATAATCGATTTAAAATATTTTGAATTTTTTGACAGCCTCAACGAAAAATTTTCGATATTTGATTTGACGAATTCATCTATATTTTCTGAATATTTAAGCTCTAATATAAAATCAGAATATTTTTTTTTTATATTATTGTATTTACTTGCCAAAAAAGAGTAACTCATTTGGTTGTCATCTAAAGTTGCTCTAATTAAATTATTTGCTGATAAAAAATATTTTCTTTTATAATGAGTGCTTGAGACTAAAATAAGTTTTTTTTTCAAATTAAATTTTTTTAAAAATTCTAAATTATTTAAATAGTCCTCTAAAAAATATAAATTTTTACTATTTAAGAATTCTAGATTATTCAATTCAAGTGGCATTGTCTCTTTATTTACATAAAATTCTCTCTTTTTTTTTATTTCTAATATAGGATTTTTTATTATTTGACTGTCACCGTACCATCTTATCCTAATTTTTGTTTTCTCTGATATACCATCCAAATTTTCATTAATTGATGAAAGATTTATGTCATCGAAATAAATACTATTTACTTTTCTTGATACATAAATATTCTTAAAAAAAAATTTAGATCTATAAATTGCAATTAGAATTTGTGTTAAATTTAAATTGTTTATAACAAACTTTCTTTCATATCTATTGTTATTCATTTAAAACCTTCAAATTTCTTCCATAAATTATTTCTAAAAGTTTATCAGTTTTAAAACCGACTTCTTCGTTTTTAACGAAAATTTTTGATCCATTTTTGTCTAAAATAAAATTTTTATTATAATCGTCTATATAAAAATCATTAATTATTAACCTGGCTGGTCTGTATTCTAACTTCTTATTATATGAAGAAAAGGGAAATGAAATATTTCTAAATTTTATATTATTCGCTTTTGTTAATGACCCGTCTTTTGATGCTATGCCTACATATGAATTTTCAGCATTTATATTTTGTATTAAAATATTTGAGTTTTCCCCAACGCTTATAATTTTATCACCAATATTTTTTAGATTTACATTATTAACCTCAGCATCTGATCCAGAAAAATCAATAGCATCATTGCCAATTTGTTCAAAATTTAAATTTTTTAACAAACCTTCAGAAAAATCGAAATCTATGGCATCACTGTATACATCTTTAAATTTCAAATTTTCCAAATAAAAATTTGTATTAATCAAATTTAAACTATCTTCTGAATATATTTTACTAAAAGAAGAATTTTTAATTTTCACCTTGGTATTAAATATATTTACTGCACCATAAATTATATATTCTTCATTAGAAATTTTATTAATGGGTTTTTTAATAAAATTATCAATGTAGTTATTTTCATTTACATTTTCAGTAACTTTTAAGTAAACATTTTGGCTAATTTCATTAAAATAATCTTTTCTAAATCCTGAAAGATAACTAAATTTTACATTATCAAATTCTGATTTTTCTTTTGAATTTTTTATAAATAAGCCCCCACCAAAATTTGTTTTTATACCTCCAATATAAATAGGGCTTTGTTCAGTACCAACTACAATCCATGGAGACTCAGAAATTATAAATGCATTATTTTTAAGAATTATTTTTTGGCCAGGATCTAATATTATTTTTTTACCGAATGGAATATAAATATTTTCATTAATTTCAATAATATCTTTTTTTAGCTTAAGAATATGATTTTTTTCGATAAAATAATTATTTGTTTTTGCAAACTTCTCTTTTGATGAAAATTTATCAAAATCATATTTTCTATTAATATTTTCAATATTAACCACAAATACTTTTTTAGTAATTAAGTCTCTAATTTTGAACATTGTGCAGGAATGAGCATTATTAATATCTATAGAAAAATTTTCAGAATAACTAAATATAAGATCTTTATTAAGATTGATCTCTTCCAATTTTTGATTTCTATAACAGGTAATATTTTCTATTCTTAAAAAATTAATAGGTCGGTCATTTTTGACTAATCTTTTAATCAATTTTTCATTAGCGATATTTATTCTAAATACATTTTTATCTGTTTCTAAAACCTGAATTTTTTTTTCTAGAGAAACTATTTTATCACGAATAATTTTTGCTCTATAATAAAGGTCCTCCTCCATAAAATAATATAGACCATACCCATATTCTCTAGTTCCAGCATAAAAGAAATAATCTGAATAAATATGTGAATTAATTCTTTTAATGTCATCTGCTCTCTCATTTAGAAAGTTTTTTATATAGTCTTGAGAGCTTATTATCTTTAGGTAACTTAAGTATTTTTTGATAAATCTATGATTTAATTCACCATTTTTTTTTCTAAAAAACTTATTTATCCACCACTTTCTTCCCTCAGCGATTTGAAGATTGAAACCTTCAGTCTCTCTAGTTTCTGGTTCAAATAAAGAATCCAAAATTATTTTATTATAGTAATTATTATTAAATTTGTGATAATTCGGTAGGTTTCTATGACCATCTCTTGGAACAGGTTCAAACAGACCACTTACTGGGTTATAATAAATTTTTGAGTTCCAGAAAAGTGCATGGTATGTGTAAGTTGCGTCCATAACAGCAAAAAAAGCGGCAAATTTTTCTTCATCAATCAAACCTTCAGGCGACTCATCTCCTCTTAAAAAATTTTCAAGTTTATTTTTCGCCAAATTAGCTAATTTAATATTTTCATTCCCATACCAAAATTTTTCATTATAGATTTGAATTACACGGTCTTCACTATTATCTGTTATAAAATCTTGATCAGCAGAAAAAATTGGACCATATCTTCTTTTGTTTCTCTCTATAATCTCTTTACCCATTCTCTCTTCAAGAGCATATAATCCTTTGTTTGAACCATTTATTTTAACATCAATAAATTCATATTTTGCTTTAATTAGGTCAAAATCTGACATCATTTCATGAAATATCCATTCATGAATATAATTTCTTGTTCCTGGTTTTTGAATTGAAAGATTGTTTAATCCTAAAATATAATTATTATTTTTTAAATCTATACTATATGAAGATTTTTCTTTATCTTCAAAATGCATCAATCTATCGCCTTTAAGTTTAAGTCTACCTAATGCTTTTTTATTTTTAAAAATGAATTCAGCATTAACTTCATTTAATTCATCTTTAAATCCTAAACTTTTAAATTTGATGGCTTTTTCACGATCTGATTCTAACTTTATGATGTTATCGAAACTAATATTTATATCTAAGGTTTCTAATTTATAAAAATTGCTTAAAAAAGCTTGTCTAGCAATATCGAGAATGTATATGTATTCAATCCTTCCTGCTTTAGATAAATGATCTAAAATATTACTTACCTTTGACTTTAAAAAATGTGAGTTAATTAAAAATAAGAAAAATACCAAACCTATTACAGCTGTAACAAAAAAATATGAAATTAAAAAAAAGTTTACTAATTTTTTGTATACACTTTTTTCTTTGGAGACATTTTTTTTTATGATCATATAGACAAGTCAGTGCTTTTAGCAAATATAATTTTTGAATTTTTATACTTTGCTTTTAACTTGTCGGTAATTTTTGTGATGTTTTCGAAGCTATCACTTTTTACATCAAAATTTAAGATTGTTTCATTATCTGTTTGAGATAATGATATAAATTCTAATTGACTACTAAAATCCAAAATTGATTTCGTAATATCATTGATATTTGTGCCACTTAGATTATCATTAATAATAATTGACAAATTTGTAACTTCCGATTTTTGTATGTTAAGTTTATTGTAAAATTTATAATATAAAAAAATAAGTATTAATGAAAATAGCGTACCAATAACTGTTATCTTTAATTGACCCGCTCCACAACCAAGTCCAACAGCGATGACTAAAAATAAATATACCAACTCCTCAGGTTCTTTGATGGCAGCTCTAAATCTAACTATAGACAAAGCCCCAACTAGTCCCAATGATAGAGCAATTGAATTTTTTACAATCATAATTATGATACATGTTGTGATACCTAGTACTACAAAATTTTTCGCAAATTGAGATCTACTAGATAATGTTGAAGCAAATTTAATGTAAGTTAATTGAATAAAAAAACACAATATTACTGAGCAAATTAAGCTAAGTAAAAAAGTTGTTGTATTGATTTGAATAGCTTCGTTTAAGAAAAAATTTAAACTATTTCTATCTACCAATAAGTCATTTAATTCATTATTCATTAATTTCTATTAACATATTTTATATAATATACTAGATATAATACTTTAAATATCAAAATATTTTAGAACCACTAAGTTTTTTAATGTTCTCAACATTTCAATTTTAGGAATTTTCGATTTACCCTGTGTTCTGTTTTTAAATGTTATTGGAATTTCTTTAATTTGATAATTGAGTTTATTAATTCTAAAAACTGTTTCCATAAAAAAACTATAACCTTTAGAATTAATCAAACTAAAATCAAATTTTTCTAAAGCTAATAAATTAAATCCTCTATATGATGTTGTAAATTCGTTACAATTAATATTCAAAAAATATTTAATAATTTTGTTACCTAAAATACTTAGCAAAAGTCTAAAACCTGCCATTTCACATTTACCGCCAGGCATATATCTTGAGCCTATAACAAATGGAAATTTATCTAATTCATGAATTATTTTTGGAATTTCAGCAGGGTCATGAGAAAGATCAGCATCCATAGAAATAAATTTCTCATACCCATTACTTTTTCCATAATCAAAAGCTTTCTTGTGAGCTGTATCAAGTCCAGATTTATTGTCTCTAACAATTACTTTTAAATTGTCATTTTTTTTTTCTAATTCTTTTAAGATCTCCCAAGTTTTATCTGGGCTATTATCATCTATAATTAACAAATCAAAATCAATATTAATACTATTTATTTTTTCAATAAGCTTTTTAATATTATCTTTTTCATTGTAGGTAGCTGTAAATATTAATGTTTTACCCATAAAAAAATTAGTTTAATAAGTATTTTAAAAGTATTAAAAATAATTTCAAACTAAGTATATGAAATATAATAAAACCGCAATAATCTTTGGTATTACCGGTCAAGATGGTTCATATTTGTCAAATTATTTACTAAAAAAAAATTATAAAATAATAGGTGTAACAAGAAATAAACAAACAAAAAATCTTCATAGATTAAAAAAGTTGAACATATTAAACAAAGTATATTTATTTAAAGGTGAGGCAACAGATTTAAGTTTTTGTAAAAAGATAATTTCCTCAAAAATTAACGAAATTTATTATCTTTCTGGTTACTCATCTGTTGTAGGATCTTTCAAAGATCCAGATATTTCAATTAAGAGTAACGTTCTAGGGTTAGTAAATATTTTGCAAATAATTAAAAGTAAAAAATATAAAACCAAACTTTTTAATGCAGGGTCAGGACAATTTTATGGAGATAATAATAAAAATTTTTATAATATTGATTCCAAAATAGAACCACAAAGTCCATACGGCGTTTCAAAAGCAGCTGCTTATTGGTTGGTAAAAATTTATAGAGAAAAATACAACATTCATTGTTGTACAGGAGTTTTGTTTAATCACGAATCCCCTTTAAGATCAGATGAATTTGTTACAAAAAAAATAATTAATGTTTCTAGAAAAATGAAAAGAAATAAAAAGATTAAGCTGCAACTTGGAAATGTAAATATTTATAGAGATTGGGGATGGGCACCGGAGTATGTAAAAGCTTTTTGGTTGATGCTACAAAAAAAGAAACCTCTTGATTTAATAATTGGAACTGGAAAAGTTTATACGATAAATGAATTTGTCAAGGAAGTTTTTAAATTGCAGAAATTAAGCTCAAAAAATTTAAAAACTAACATTAAGAAATTCAAAAGAAAATTAGATATTAGAGGTTACAGAGCAGATATATCTTTGACCAAAAAAAAAATAAAGTGGAAACCAAAAACAAATTTTAAAAGTATAATTTATAAAATGGTGAATAATGAATTATTTTAGGCTTCTTTTTTCAAATAATAGCATATTAAGAATATTGCAGAAAGATGAGTTTCAAAAAATGATATTAAATGGATCGTGCATTGAATTTGGTGCAAATCATAAAATTGAAAGAAATTTTTTAAATTTTAAGTCGAAAAAATATCAAACGGTTTATTCAAATATTGATAAAAAAAATAAAAATTTTTTATATTTAGATTTAAAAAAAAAAACTAATCATAAAAAAAAATATAATAATATTGTTATTTTCAACGTTTTAGAGCATTTGTCAGATGTGAATATGCCTCTTAAAAATTTATATTTTCTTTTAAAAAAAAATGGAAAATTATTTGGTTCTACGCCTTTTATTTATAGAGTACATGGAGCTCCAAATGACTATCAAAGATTTACTAAATCTTACTTAAAAAAAATGTTGATTGAAAAAAAATTTAAAGATGTTCAAATTAAAGAATTGGGTTTAGGACCTTTTCTAGCCAGCGTTTCTTTATTAAGAGGTTATTTAAAGTATCTTCCAATTTTAAATCAAATTTTAGTAGGGTTCGCTTTAATTATTGATTTATTTTCTAGCATTTTTATGAAGACAAACCCTAAATCAATTTATCCTATTGGATACGTATTTTCAGCTACAAAAAAATGAATATGAATGAAATTCTTGTAACTGGAGGAAGTGGTCTTATTGGAACTTATCTTAAAGAGGAAATGCCAAACGCTAGTTATGTGAGCTCAAAAGACTATAATTTGCTTGAGGAAAAAGAAGTTAAACAAATGTTTAATGAAATAAAACCAAAGATTGTTATTCATTTGGCTGCATTAGTTGGTGGTGTGCATCATAATATAGAGGAACCAGTAAGATATTTTGAGGAAAATATTATTATGAATACTCTTGTTTTAAGAGAAAGTTTTAAAAATAAGGTAAACAGATTTACAGGTATTTTGAGCTCGTGTATTTATCCAGATAATGTTTTAGAATATCCCATTAAAGAGGAAAAATTACTTGAAGGAGCACCACATAAAGATTTGTTTTCTTATTCGTATGCCAAAAGAAGTCTAGCTATACAAATTGATATGTATAATAAAAAATATCAAACGAAGTTTAATTACCTAATACCATGTAATTTATATGGACAGTATGACAAGTTTGACGCTGTAAAAGGACATTTTGTAGGTGCATTAATTCAAAAAATTATTGATGCTAAAAAATTAAAAAAAGATTCAATAACATTATTTGGAGACGGTACCCCCTATAGGCAGTTTATGCATGCAAGAGATGTTGCAAAAATAATTCATGAAATGATTACTAATGATAAATTTTATAATATGAACATAGCTACGAATGAAAATTATACAGTCGACAAAATTGCTAGATTGGCCCTAAAAGCATGTAATTCAGAGGATTTAGAAATAAATTATGATAAAGAAAAACCCAATGGTCAATTAAGAAAAGATATAGATATTTTAAAATTTAAGGAATATTTTCCTAACTTTACTCCAATATCTTTAGAGGAAGGTATAAAAGAAATTTTTAATAAAAAAATAAAAAATAAATGAGCAAAACTTTATTATTTGGTGGAAGTGGTTTTTTTGGTCCAGTAATTCTTTCTAAAGACCCCAAAATTATTTCTGTTGGGAGAACAAAACCTCCAGCAGAATGTAAAAATCAACATATTCAGCTAGACAACTTAAGTGAAATTGGAAAATTAGATAGTATTGATTTTGATAAAGTAATTTTCTTAATTGGTAGCTCAAATCATCATGAAATTAATTTAAAGAATAATATGGGTATAGACCTGAATGTTTATCCATTAAATACAGCCCTTTCATATTTTTCAAAAAGAAAATTAAAAAAATTTGTTTGTTTTACAACAATTTTACTTTATGACCAAAACAGTTTTACTTTACCCGTAAGTGAAGAACAAAAGATAAATCCTTACATAAATAAATATGTTTTTAGTAAGTATTTGTCAGAACAGATCATTAACTATTTCAATGATCGGGTACCTTCAATAGTTGTAAGATTAAGCAATATATATGGATACACCAAATTAACGCGACCAGATTTAGTACCAACTATAATGCAAGAAATTTTTTTAAAAAAAGAGGTGAAAATCTGGAGCAATAAACCAAAAAGAGACTTCATATTTACGGAAGACGCTGCTGATGCAGTTCTCAAATTAATTGATACAAATTATGAAGGAGTGATAAATTTAGGTACTGGCAAGATGTCATCTTTAAAAGAAATTTGCGAAATTATTGAGAAACTATCAGGTAAAAAAATCATTTCAGAGGATAAGGATGTATCTGGACCAATGGAGTTTGTAACAGATATTTCAAAATTAAAAAAACTAACAGGCTGGGAACCAAAATATGATATTTTTAGTGGATTACAAAAAACTTACGATATAATGAAAGGATATTATAAGAATTAACTCACTTTAATAATAATTTTTCATAAATGAAAATATTTTACTGGTCTCCATTCTTATCTAACATTGCTACTGTTGATGCAGTAATTAGGTCTATTAATTGTTTAAAAAGATATGATAGGGAAAAAAAAATTATACCATTCATCATTGATTCATCTGGAGAGTGGAAGGAAAAAAAGGATAAGATTAACGGAATTAATATAATTGAATTATACAAGAAAAGTTTTTTTGAATCTCTTCCCAAAGGAGGATATTTAAAAAGTAGATTATCTCAAATAATAATTTTTGTTAAATCCTTCTCAAAACTTAAAACAATAATTTTAGATCAAAAACCAGATTTTCTTATAGCTCATTTAATTATTTCATTACCTCTTTTATTATTTAGTATTTCAAAATTTGAAACAAAATTGATAATTAGAATATCTGGTACACCGAAGCTTAATTTTATCAGACGTTTTTTTTGGTCAATTTTTTCTAAAAATATATACAAAGTTACTTGCCCCACAATATCTACATATAATAAGCTCAAAGAATTAAATATCTTTCCAGTCAGGAAACTCGAAATTATGTATGATCCAGTAATATCAGTTAAGCATATTAATAAAAAAAAAAATGAACCTTTAAATGAAGAATTAAAAAAAATAGATTACATTATAGGAATTGGCCGACTTACAAGGCAAAAAAATTTTAAAATTTTAATTGAAGGATTTAATGAAATAAATAAAAAAATACAAAATTTAAACTTAGTAATTTTAGGAGAAGGAGAAGAAAGAAAATTATTAGAAAAATTAATTTATAAATATAACTTAGACAAAAAAGTTCACTTGATAGGCTATAAAGATAATATTTTTAACTATTTAAATAATGCCAAATGTTTTATTTGTCCATCTTTGTATGAAGATCCAGGATTTGTTATAATTGAAGCTGGTTATTTAAATAAACCGGTAATTGCCGCAGATTCTAACACTGGCCCGTCTGATATATTAGACAATTCTAATAGAGGATTTTTATTTGAAACTAACAATTCAAAAGACCTTGAAAAAAAATTTTTTGAATTCTTGGAAAGTGATAAGAGAGAGCTTACCAATAAATCAATAAAATTAAAAAAACACGTAAGAAATTACACAATTTTCTCACATTATAAAAAATTAAGAAATTTATTGATCACTTAAGCTTTTGTATCCATCATAGAAATTTTCATTTAAATACTATTTAAAATATTTTCAAAATGATTCTTATGATTAATAGAACTGAATCTTAATATATTTTTTTTTGCTTTTTTTGCTTTATTTATAAAAGTTTTACGATTTTTTGAGAATTTTTTTATTTTTGAAGCTAAATTTTTATATCCTTTAGAATAAATTGTCCCACATTTTCCATTTAGAAGTATTTCATTAATACCACCATGACTTTGGGATGCTATGATGGGTACCCCTAAATTTGCTGCTTCGACCACAGAGTTTGGAAATCCCTCAAAAAAAGAACTATTAATATAAAGGTCAGTTTTGATTAAAAATTTATCAATATCTATTTTATGTCCAAGAAACTTTATGTTTTTTTCAAGATTAAATTTTTTAACCAAATTTTTTAAAAATTCTTTTTCTGGACCTTCACCTATTATATTTAATCTGATTTTTTTGTTTTTTAAAAAATTTAATGCATAAATTATTTCTTGAACTGACTTTTCTCTTGATAATCTGCAAACAGTTGTAATTTGTATTGTTTTAAAGTTCTTATAATTTTTTCCTTTAAATTTTTTCTTTGGGGCTTTTATTGAAGGAGGATAAATTGTTACTGAATTAAAATTATATTTTTTTTTAAGATAATTTGCCATGTATTTTGAATTACAAATAATTTTATCGAATTTTTTGTAACAAAAATAAGTTAAAAAGCTCATTATTTTTTTTTTTAAAAAATCAATTTTGTTAAAATATATTTCTAGCTCTTTAAGAGGTGTTCTTTCAATGGCAATTAGTTTTGTAATTGACTTTTTATTTAAAAATAAGGCACATAGCAAATTAGTATAATTTATATTTGAGATAAATATATTTTTTTGATTACTATTTAAAATCGAGTTGAGTAATTTGTTAATTTTAAATATAGAAAAAAAAGCCCTAGTTGAATCAATCTTATAAGTTTTAACTTTATTTTTTTTTAAATTTGTTTCATACGCACATTTATTTAAATATATTACATTTACATTAAATTTATTCTTATCCAGTGATTTACAAAGTCGATACACTGAATTACCTGCTCCTCCATACCCAAATCTTGCTAAGAAAAAAAATAAATTTATTTTCATAAGAGCACTGTAAATTTTTTATTAATTTTTTTTAGGTTATAATTTTTAATAATTTTTAAAAAAATAAACATTTAAATCACCTAAATTAACCTTTATAGAAAAATTATTGAATATCTTAATCTTAAGTAAAAATTGAAATAAAAAGCTTAATTTTGGAAATATAAATTTTAGTTTTTCAAAAAGATATTCACAACTTACATATCTTGGGTCTTTTTTTATCTCAAAAAGTTTTAAATTATTATCATGGCCTATTTTTTTAAGAGTATTATTAGAAAAATAAAATAAGTGAAATGGGATTATCCAATGATATTTATACCCTCTAAATTTTGAATACAAAGAATCTATATTGAAAGTTGTTAAGATTAAAATTCCATCAGTTTTTAAAAGGTTTTTTATTAATGATAAAACTTTAAAAGGATCAGAAAAATGTTCAATTACATCTGCCATTATAATTAAATCATATTTGATATTTTTTTTTTGATGTTCTTCAATGGTTTCATTAAAAATATTAAGATCAAATTTCTTTTTTGAAAAATCTACACCATGCTTTGAAAGCTCTAATCCACTATAGGATTTTACATGAGATTTAAGAATGTTTCCAAAAACACCATAATAAGATCCAACCTCAAGTATTTCTTTTTCATGGTCTAAATATTTATTTATTTTTTTTAATAAACTTTTGAAGTATTTTTCTTTATATTTAATTTGAGATATATATTTTTGATCTATTACATCTGAATACTTATTTTCAAATTCAAAATTTTTCATTTTGTTTATTAAACCAGAATAAATGATATGACATTTTTCACATTTAAAGATATCAGGTTTAAAGTAAGTATCAGTAGTGCAATTAAAGTTAATATTGTCTAATTGAGTATCTTTAGACTTGTAGAGTAAAAAAGTAGACCCATTACAGTTTTTATCGGGGCAATTTTTATTTAAGTTATCATTCATAATATTACTTACAACTTTATCAATTTTTTTTGTAGATTTATTATTTATTGAATTATATTCAATAAATTAATTTTTACATTCATAATAGATAGTTTATATAGTGAAAATAATTTCAATTAATTATGAGACATTTGAATAAATGTAAAATTTTTGTTGCTGGCCATAATGGAATGGTCGGTAATGCTTTGTTAAGACATTTCAAATTGAAAGGGATAAAAAGAGTAATAATTGCATCTAAAAAGAAATTAAATCTTTTAAATACAAATAAAGTTGAAAAATTCATTAAATCAAAAAAACCAGATATAATTATTAATTGTGCTGGACGAGTAGGGGGTATATTAGCAAACTCTACATATCCTGTCGAGTTTTTAAATGAGAATATTTTGATACAATTAAATTTAATTAATTCCGCTTATAAAAATAAAATTAAACACTTTATTAATTTAGGAAGTTCTTGCATTTATCCAAAAAATTCAAAGCAACCTATAAAAGAAAATTATCTGTTAAGTAGTGAATTAGAAAAAACAAATGAAGCATATGCTTTAGCAAAAATTATTGGCCTAAAAGCATGTAGCTTTCACAATGAACAGTATAAAACAAGTTATATTACTTTGATGCCCTGTAATTTATATGGTCCAAATGACAATTTTAATATTAAAAATAGTCACTTTATCCCTGCTTTGATTAAAAAATTTATTGATTCAAAAAATAATAAGAAAAAAAATGTAGAAATCTGGGGATCTGGTAAACCAAAAAGAGAAGTAATGCATGTAGATGACTTGGCGTCTGCAATATCTTTTGTATTAGAAAAAAAACTTTCCAATAGTATCAAACTCAAAAAATTAATAAAATCTAATAGTTTGATTAACGTAGGTTCTGGTCAAGAATTTACAATTCGTGAATTTGCTGAAAAAATAAAAGAATTAACTTTCTCTAGTAAAAAACTTAAATTTAACAAAAAATTTCCCGATGGTACAAAAAGAAAAGTTTTAGATATTTCTATAATGAAAAAATTAGGCTGGAAATCAAAAATTAATCTATCAAATGGTTTAAGCAGCACAATTAAGTGGTATAAATCACATTATTAACATAATTAAAATAAAAACTGTCAAAAAAAAATTTAATCAAATATGAGGCAAAAAGTTTTAGAGAAAAAAAAAATCACTAATTACGGTGGATTGAGACTTTATAAAAAAATAAAAAAAAATAAAAAAAATTTTCCTTTGATTTCTATTGTAATGCCAAATTTTAAGTCTGAAAGTTTGGGTAAAGCTATTAAATCAGTTATGAAACAGACTTATAAAAATGTAGAGTTGATAGTTGTAGACGGTGGGTCTGGTGAAACAACTTTAAATGTTTTAAAGAAATTTAATAAAAAAATTGATTATTGGGTCAGCGAAAAAGATAAAGGGATGTGGGATGCCTGGAACAAAGGATTCAAATTGGCAAGAGGAGAATTTGTAGGAGTAGTGGATTCATCAAATTTATTATATCCAAATGCAATGAAAATTCTCTCAAAATATATTAAAAAAAATCCAAATGTTGATTTTATTTGTGGAACAGTGAAAAAAGACGGAAAAATTTTAGGAGGCTATAATCCAGAAAAAATTTCAATAAAATTTAATATTATTCCTTCATCAGTTGTTGGACTATTTATTAAAAGAAAGTCTTTAATGAAAGTTGGTTATCTAAATTTAAATTACAATATTCAATCTGACTACGATTTATTATATAGAATGATTGTAAAACACAAATTAAAGGGCATTCATACTAAAGGCAAAGAGATTTTTGGGGATTTAGGAGATAGCGGTTTTTCAAAAAAACATAGTTTTTTCAAAAAATTATCAAACGAAGTAATGATTAGACTAAACAATAACCAAAATATATTTTCTGTGATTTATATTATTTTTGGTAGATCAATTAAAAAGATGTTTTATAACAAATAAATTATTGTGATTAAAAATATTATTCTATTTATACCCTCAATTGAGCGTGGCGGGGTAGAAAAGAACCTTTTTCTTATTTCTAATCATTTAGATCTGATTAATAGAAATATATTTTTAATAACAGCAAATTCAGATTATAAAAAGAGGTTTAATAAAAAGATAAGAGTTATTTGTCCTAAATCAAATATATGGGTTAAAAAAAGTAGAATTATAAAAACTTTAATTTCAGCTTACTTGTTATTTGTTTATTTTTTTAACAAAAAAAGCATAATATTGTCGTTTCAATCAAACGTTATAGCAATTTTTTTATCAAAGATTTTAAATTTTAAGATAATCGTAAGACTTAATACAAGTCTTGAAAAATACATAAAAAATAATTTCTCTAAAGTTCTTTATAAATTTTTTTATAGTTTAGCTGACAGGATAGTAGTTAACTCTTATTTTTTTAAAAAAGAAATTAAAAAAAAATTAAATCTAGACTCAATCTTGATTTATAATTCTCAGGAGAAAAAAAAAAAGAAAAAAAAATTAATCTTTTTTAAAAATTTCAAAGGTCTTAAAATTTTAAATATTGGAAGATTGACCGATCAAAAAGATCAAATTACTTTATTAAAGAGTTTAAAAATTTTATTAAAAAAAAAGGTATACTTTAAATGTTGCATAATTGGTGAAGGTGAGAAAAGAAAAGAATTACTCGATTATATTGATAATAATAATTTGAGAAGTTCAGTAAAACTAATTGGTTATAAAAAAAATGCAGAAATATATTTGGATTTTAGTGATTTATTTATTTTGACATCTAAATTTGAAGGATTGCCAAATGTACTAATAGAATCTCAAAGTAAAAATATACCAATAATCTCAAGTAATTGCCCAACTGGCCCAAGAGAGATTTTATTAAATGGTACTCTTGGAGATTTATTTGATGTTGGTAATTACAAAAAATTGAGTGAACTTATTATAAATTTTAGAAAAAATAAAAAAAGATTAGTAAGAAAATCAAAAAAGGCAAAAAACTATTTAATTAGGTTCAATATAAAAAGTAATAGTAAAAAATATGAGAAAATTATTAGATCTTTAGATTTATGAAGAATTACAAAATAACAATTATTACAGTTACAAAAAATTCTGATAAATTCTTAAGAGAAAATATTAAAAGTGTATTATCTCAAAATTATAAAAATTATGAACATATCTTCATTGATGGTAATTCATCAGACAATACAATTAAAATAATAAAATCATTTAAGAAAAAAGTAAGATTAATAAAAAATAGGAATGACAAAGGTCTTTATGATGCTATGAACGTTGGTATCAAAAATGCTAAAGGAGATATAATTGGAATTTTAAATTCTGATGATGTTTACTATAAAAATACTTTGAGGACAGTGAATAAATATTTCAATCAAAATAAAGATTTAGACTTCTTATTTGGCAGTGTTATTAAGCACAAACTCTTACATGGGTATAGTCCATGGAAAATTAATTTTAGCTTTGGATTTTATACAACACATTCTGTCGGTTTTTTTATCAAAAAGAAATCACAACTTAAAGTTGGGTTATATAATCTTAAATACAAATATTCAGCTGATTACGACCTTTTTATAAGAATGATAAGAAAATTTAAATTTTTTGGAAAAAGTACTAAGAAAAACGAAATTTTTGGTAAATTCAGACCGGGTGGTTTATCTTCTAGAATTAAATTTATTGATTACTTAAAGGAATGTAATCAAATTAGACTTGATAATGGTCAAAATTTTTTCTTAGTTTATTCTATTTTTATAATTAGATTTTTAAAAGGTATAAAAAGAATTATTAAATGAAAATTTTTCTTGGAATTTGTTTAAGTAAAAAAAATGAAAAATTTTTGCACAAATTAATTAATTCTTTGAATAATCTTAAAGTTCCAAAAAACTATTCACTGAAAATAATCTTTATTTTAGAAAAAAAAAATCATTATAAATCTGAATCTCTTATAAAAAAATTGCTTAACAAGAGTTTTTATTTTGCTTTCACAAAAAAAAGTGGAATACCTCAATCAAGAAATATTTTCTTAAATTACCTAAAAAAATATAAGTCAAAATATGCAGGTTTTTTAGATGACGACTGTATTGTGCCAATTAAATGGTTACAAAATATGTTAAAATTCATTAAATTATCTAATTGTGATGTTGTTGGAGGCCCTCAGCTACATAAAACTAAAAAAAAACTATTTTTTAATCTTTTTAAATTGATTGAACCAAATAGATTTCATTTTCAAAAAGTTGATTGGGTTGCAACTAACAATGTATTCTTTAGATCAAAAATTCTTGAAAATAATGATCTAAAATTTGATGAAAATCTCAAAAATATTGGAGGAAGTGATCAACTTTTCTTCAAGCAGTTAAGTAGAAGAGACTTTGAATGCAGATGGAATACAGAGTCTTGTGTAATAGAGAATGTTCAATCTGATAGAGAAAATATTAAATGGTTCATTAAAAGAAATCTTAGATATGGTTATTCAGGAAATTATATTGATAAAAAAGTTTATGGTAAATTAGTTGGAACAGTATTTAGTATATTAAAAATTTCAATGTTATTTTCAATGTCGATTATTTTTCTAAGTTTGTTCTTTTTTAAAAAAAACTTTTTTAAATCTATTTTTTATTTCTCAAGATCTTTTGGAAGATTGCTAGGAATTGTTAATTACACCCCTAAAAAATATATATAATTCGCAATCAAATAGTATGATAAAAAATAGATAATTGAAAAATGATTATTTTTATTAATAGATTTTTCGATTTTTATTTTATCGAAATATAATAATAGAATTATAAAAAACATTGGCTCAAAGTATTTTTGAAATATAAAATACCCAGTGCTAAAAGTGATGAGAATAAGTAAACTCAATAAATAGCTATAAATATTTTTTTGTGTAAAAAATAGAGTGAAGTAAATTCCAAAAAAAGAGCTTATGAAAAAAAGGCTTTTTTGATTTAAAACATTTACAAATAGTTTGTAAATTATCCCACCACCAATTTTACTATCGTAATAGAAAAGAGGTATTATAGAAAATAAGATTATCAATGAAATTATAAAAATCTTTAAATCAAATATTTTTTTGTACGTATTTTTTAGATTCTTAAAATCATTTATGACAAATTGTACTAAAATAGGCACAATATAGAAAAAACATATAGAGGATGAGATCAAAATTGAGGATACGAAGTTTGTAGTTTTTTGTTTAACTCCAAAAAAAACTAACGGATTTTCAATTAAAAATAAAAATCCAGGTATGGATAATAAAAAGGTAAATGTAGAAAATAATAGAAAAGTTTTAAGTTTTAATTTTAAAAAAAACTCTAAAAAAATGAAAAGGAAAAAAAATACATAATATTGTTTTGTATATGCAGCTAAAGTTAAAAAAATTATAGAGACAAAAAAATAAATTTTTTTATCAAAATTAGATTCCCTAAATTTCAGATGATAAAGCGTTCCAATTAAAAAGAAAAATAGAGAGGTTATGTGTGAATTTCCCCAAATAGCAGTATACTGAAATGTTGGAAAAATGTAAATCAGTGAGGAAATTAATATTAATACTTTTTTATCAATATCTTTAAATATTTGGACCAAGTTTAGATAAAATAAAAAAGGAATTACTAAAGAAAAATAAAAATAAAAAGATAAATAATTTTGAACGCTATCTGACAAGAAATAAAGTTGTGAAAAAATAATATGATGTATAGGGAAATGAATTAAATTTATATCACTTCCCATTTCATAAGTGAAAAGATTTGATAAATTTTCTCTTAATATTTGAATATACATCCAGTGAGATTTAAAATCACTGACAACCCCACCATTTTTGCCCTGAACATTAAATTTGAGTAAATAAGTATTGAATTCGAAAGGACCAAATAAATTTGATAGATTAATTTTATAAATATAGCTAAAACCTAATGCGCAAATAATTAATATATAAAAAATATAAACAAATAATTTTTTTTGAGTTAAATTATTAAATTGTTTCATGAAAAAAAATTTAATTAGTATAATAATACCTTATCACAGAAAAAAAAAATATTTTCAACAAACAATTAATTCTATAAAAAAACAAACCTATTCTTTAATTGAATTAATTGTAATCTACGATGATAATTCTAAATCGGAATTAAAATTTGTTGAAAAGGCGATAAAGAAATTTAAAAAAAAAAAATTGATTATTAACAAATCAACTCTTGGAGCAGGGCTATCTAGAAATAAAGGTTTAAAACGAGCAACAGGAGAATATATAGCATTTTGTGATGCAGATGATTTATGGAAAAAGACAAAGTTAGAAACTCAGCTCAAATTTATGAAATTAAATAAATTATCATTTTCACATTCTTCTTATGATATTATTGATCATAAAGGGAATTTCATTTCCAGATTTGTAGTTAGAGAAAAAATTTTTTATAAAGACCTTTTAAAAAGTTGTGATATTGGCCTATCAACAGTGATGTGCAAAAAAAAAATACTTAAAAATTGCAAATTTTTAGACACTTCAACAAAAGAGGATTATTATTTATGGCTAGAGATGATAAAAAAGTCAAAAGTATTTTTTGGAATTAAAAAAGAACTTGTTTTATGGAGAAAATTGGAAACATCTTTATCTTCTTCTATATCAAGGAGATTGATTGATGCATATTTCATGTATCAAAAACATACTAAAGGATTAATTTTTAAACCAATTATTTATACTTTTAGATTAACATTTTATGCATTAATAAAAAAAATAAAGATATATAGATAAAATTTAAATGAACGATTTGACCTTAGTAATACCTGCTAAATATGAAAAAAGCACTCTTCCAATTGTTTTGAAAGAATTGGAAAAATTTGATTTAAAAAAGATTATAGTAATTCCGAAGTATGATGATGAAACAAAAAATGCAATACAAAGTTTTGATTGTGAAATTGTTGATCAAAATGGTGAGGGATTTGGAAGCGCTTTAATTGAAGGTATTAACAAGGTTAAAACTAAGTATCTATGCATTTTTAATGCAGATGGATCTTTTGATCCAAAATATTTAAGTGAAATGATTAATTTGTTAGAAAGTAAATATGATTTTGTATTTAATTCTAGATATGTAAAAGATGGTGGTAGTGATGATGACACTTTTTTAACATATATTGGAAATAAATTCTTTACTACATTGTGTAAAATTTTGTTTAATTTAAATGTTTCAGATGTTTTGTTTACTTATGTAATGGGAAAATCTGATGCATTTAAAAGTCTGAATCTTAAAAATAAAGATTTTACTTTTTGTATAGAATTGCCAGTAAAAGCAAAACTCAAAGGTTACATGTGCACAAGCAAACCTTCATACGAAAGATCTAGAATAAGTGGAAAAAAAAAGGTAAATGAATTTAAAGATGGTTTTTTGATCTTAATTTCTGTATTTAAGTTCTTTATAAAAAAACAATGACAAAAAAAATAGCATTAATAACTGGTATAACAGGACAAGATGGTTCTTACCTCGCGGAATTACTTTTAAAAAAGAACTATGTAGTTCATGGTGTAATAAGAAAATCTTCTACTTTTAATACAAAAAGAATTGATCATATCTATATCGATCCTCATAATAAAACCAATTTCTTTTTACATTATGGGGATCTAACCGATAGTAATAGTATCTATAATATAATTCATAAAGTAAAACCTAATGAGGTATATAATCTAGGAGCCCAAAGTCATGTTGGAGTATCATTTGACAATCCTGAATTTACAGCTGAGGTTTCAGGTGTAGGAACTTTAAGAATTCTTGAGGCAATCAGATTTCTTAAAATGAAAAATATAAAATTTTATCAAGCAAGTACATCAGAATTATTTGGTGAAACTTATGGGAAATCTGTTTTTACAGAAAAATCTAAATTTCACCCCAAGTCTCCATACGGTGTTGCAAAATTATATGCTTATTGGATTACTTCTGTTTATAGAGAATCCTATGGAATTTTTGCATGTAATGGTATTTTATTTAATCATGAAAGTCCTCGAAGAGGAGAAACTTTCGTAACAAGAAAGATTACAAGATTTTTGACAAGAAAAAAACTAGGCTCAAAAGATATTTTATATCTTGGTAATTTAAATGCAAAAAGAGATTGGGGGCATGCAAAAGATTATACTGAAATGCAATGGAGAATATTACAACAAAAAAAACCGAATGATTATGTAATTGCTACTGGTCAAGCATATTCAGTGAGAGAATTTGTAAATATTGCCTCAAAATACTTAGGTATGAAAGTATTTTGGAAAGGAAGAGGATTAAACGAGATTGGTTATATTAAAGTAAATGGAAAAAATCAGACAATAATTAAAATTGATAAGAATTATTTTAGACCTAATGAAGTGAATTATTTGAGGGGTGATGCAAAAAAAGCATTTAAAGATTTAAATTTTAAACCAAAATTTTCCTTCAAGGCTCTTGTAAAAGATATGCTAGATGGGGATTTAATCGAGGCTAAAAAAGAATTAAGAAAATAATTTAATGTCAGAGATTTATATAATCTTATTTACATTAATTATTACACTTTTTTTAAATTATATTTTGAATAAAAATGAATTTCTTGTCGATAAGAAATTTTCATCACATAAATCATTCGCAACCAATGAGATAATTCCTATTTCTGGTGGTTTAATTTTTCTAATTTGCTCTTTATACTTTTTATCTTTTGATAACCTCATTTTAAAATGTTTTATTTTTTTTATATTTTTAGTAGGTTTTCTGTCTGACACTAATTATCTATTTTCCCCAACAAAAAGATTTTTTTTACAGATATTAATTGTTTTATTATTTGTATATTTAAGTGAAACATTTATTAATTCACTTAGAATACCATTCTTAGACAAATTTTTAGAAAACATTTTTTTTAAATATACTTTTACAATTTTTTGTTACCTAGTGCTCATTAACGGAGCAAACTTTGTAGATGGACTTAATACTCTTTTTCTAGGATATTCATTAGGAGTAGCAATTACATGTTTATTTGTTGCAAAACATGTGGGTATAAGTTCAGATATTAACAATTTTTTGATAATAGTCATTTTATTAAGTGTTTTATACGCTTTCAACTTTTTTGGAAAATTATTATCCGGCGATAGTGGCGCTTATTTAATTTCTTTTTTGTTGGGATATTATCTTATCTATATCTCAAATTTTACAGAGATTGTGTCGCCTTACTTTGTTGCTTGTCTTTTATGGTATCCGGCATATGAGTGTTTATTTTCTATAATTAGAAAAAAAATTATTAAAACAAAAATAACTCAACCTGATAATAAACATTTACACCATTATGTTTTTATTTTCTTTAAAAAAAAATTAAAGCTTAAAGGTGTGATATTAAACACATTTTCTGGAACAAGCATTAATTTTTTTAACTTTTTTATTTTTTACAATGCATATCAAAATTTGTCTCAAACAAAGAACTTACTTTTGATTTTATTAGTAAGTTTTATTTTCTATAACTCCATTTATTTTTATTTAAAAAAGATTTCAAATTCTTAATTTTTTTTAATCTCGTTATTCTGGTTTGCTAAAGTGAAAACTATCCAAAATAAACTTCCATTGTAAGAAGAAAAAACACCCCCACCTGGTAACAAAGGAATTAAAAAGATTAATAAATAGAAATTTAAAGTAAGTGTATAAATATCATTTGTTGAATTTTTTCTTTTTAAATTATTAATTATGAAACTGATGATTAGATAAAAAAATAAAAAATATCCTATCAAACCTTGTTCTGATAATAACTCAAAATGAATTTGATGTGGATGGGTAGAACATCTGGTTTTTGAAAAAATTAAATTTTTGTTGAAATATTTTTCATCTGCACATTTGATTCTAAAGTTTTTACTTCCAACACCATTTAACGGACTATCTTTAAAAATATTCCATGCAGTATCATAGTGAGCAAAATATTTAATTTTTTGAAATCTATCTTTTATATTTTCAGTATCTTTAACTGTTAAAAGTCTTTTAAAAAATTCCGTTTGCTTGATATAAATATTCTGATTAAGTGAAATTGATAATATAATTCCTGTAATTACCAAAATCAAAATTTTTGATTTTTTTATGATCAAAAAGTCTTCTTTAATGATAAATAGTATTATGGTAAATAGAAATATACATTTGAGAAAGTTTGACCTTTCTCCTGTTACTAAAACACTCAAAGGTATTAATATCAAAAAAATATTTAATAAAATTTTTGTTTTAAATTTATATGAATTATTTATAAAGAACGTAAAAATTATATAACTAAAAGCTAAAAGATAACCACCAACAACGCTCTCATCATAAAAGAAACTTACAATCCTTGTATAATCTAAACTAGTAAAACCTAAAGTATTAAACCCAAAAAATGATTCAAAAAATACATCAAAGATAACAATAGAAATAGTAATGAGCCATACAAATAAGATTTTTTTTATTTCATTTTGTTGTTTAATTAAAATACTTAATGAAAAGGTTAATAAAATAAATTTTATAAAACTAATTGACCTTATAATCCCGTCAAAGCCTAGTTGTTGATCAGTAGCGTAATTGAGGATCGAATTTAAAATTAGATATATATAAAAAATGATAAAAATTTTGAATAATCTGCTTTTAGTCCATTTCCAATAATTGTAATCAAAACAGTAAATTAGTGTGATTAAATTGAGTATAATTATATTTAAATTAAGTATTAAAGTGCCAATTATTATTGAGATCGGAAGCATTGAAAACAATAAAATTGTAATATTTGTGTATAATAATTCTTTATTAAAATGATGAATTTTATCCATTTGTATTTTTTACAATTAGAGTTATTTATTATATTAAATCGCTTTTAAATAACATTATATGAAAAAATCTCTTTTAAATAAAACCTACAAATATGAACTTTTAGAAAATGGTTTTACCAATACAGATATTATGATTGGTAAAAAGGTTTTATCCTCGAAAAGAATAACAATGGCAATGCATACTAAAAATTTTGAAACTGATTTTGCAAGGAAAATTGGAGCAAAATATGCTCTAATGGTAAACTCTGGCTCCTCTGCAAATTTATTAGCAACTTTTGCAGCAGGAAATCTTCTTAGAAAGCGACGTTTGAAAAAAGGAGATGAAATTTTAGTTCCAGCATTGTGTTGGTCTACATCGATTTGGCCATTAGTTCAGTTTGGCCTTAAACCGGTGTTTGTTGATATAGATTTAGATACACTCAATATAAGTTATGAAGATCTTAAAAGAAAAATTACGAAAAAAACTAAAGCTATAATGTTAATTAATGTTTTAGGAATAAGTTCAGATCTTTTTAAGATTCTTAAATTGGCAAAAAAAAAAAATTTTATAACTATAGAGGATAATTGTGAGTCATTGGGATCTAAACTACGGAATAAACATTTGGGCACATTTGGAGATTTTGCTAGTTTCTCATTTTATTATTCTCACCAGATAACCTCGGGAGAAGGGGGAATGGTTGTTTGCAAAACTAAGGAAGATTATGATATTTTATTTGCTTTAAGATCTCATGGATGGTTAGGAGGAACTAGATTTTATAAGCGAAACTTAGGTTTGTATAATAATTATGCAAAAAAGAATCCTAAATTAGATCCAAGATATATTTTTATCAATTCTGGTTTTAATTTAAGACCTACAGACATACAAGGTGCTATAGCTCACAATCAATTTAAAAGACTAAATTATTTAAAAAAGCAAAGGAACCAAAATAGAAATCTTATAATAAAGAAACTCAAATTATCAAAAAATTGGAATCAGCAATTTAATTTTATCAAAGTACCAAAAAATTTAGAGCCAAGTTGGATGGGTTTGCCCATAATTCTCAATGAAAAGTATATTGACGTAAAACAAAAATTTGTGAGTCTTCTTGATCAGAATGGAATTGAAACAAGACCAATAATTAGTGGAAATTTTTTAAATCAACCTGCCGCAAAATTATATAAATTAAATTTAGGAAAAAAAATTTTTAAAAATGCTCAAAAAGTCCAAGATTTAGGTTTTCTAATTGGGCTACACACAAAAAAAATAAACAAAAATCAATTAAAGCTTTTACACGATATTTTTTTTAAAATTGATAAAATTTAAATAATTTTTGGATGAATCTAGCTTTATTATTTTCTTATTATTTTGTTATCTTATTTTCAATAATTGGATATGGCTACTTAAGTTCTTTTATTTATAAATCGACAAATTCAATTAGTGACGTTGGTTTTCGAGGTCTCTTAATATTAATATTAATATCATATATTACAAACTTTTTCGTACCACATTCTTATATTCACAATATAGGTTTAATATCGGTAGGCTTATGTTCATTTATTTTTTTTTATGTCAAAAACAAAGTAGATAAAAATTTTTATATAATTTCATTAATTTCGTTTTCAATATTTTTTATTGGGCTGTTGATGTATAAAAATCATGACGATTTCTTTTATTATCATTTTCCATATACTGTTTCCTTAATTACAGAAAAAAAAATTATTGGAATTGGCTTATTGGAACATGGTTTTAGAACGCCATCCTCTATATTCTACCTAAATTCGTTGTTTTTTTTGCCATTAATAAATTACCACTTACTTAATATCGGAGCGATTTTTTATCTTGGATTTAGTAATATTTTTTTTATAGAAAAAATAGTAAGTCGAATAAGGGAAAAAAAAAATGATTATATACTTTTCTTATCTTTACTGTCTTTAATTTTTATAAATACAGGTTTTTATAGAATTGCAGAACATGGAACAGATAAATCAGCATTAATCTTAATATTTGTTTTTGCAGTAATTTATCTTGATAGTTTAAATGATTTAAAAAGTAAAAATTTCCATTTATTACAAGAATATTACGGAAAACTCATTATAATTTTATTGTTAATTATTTCTTTAAAAAGTTTTTATATAATCTACTTATTTTTATTTTTAATTTGGATATTTCAAATACAAAATTTTTACCCAAAAAAAAAATTGTTTAATTTTTTATTAATAAATAAATTAAGTTACTTTTTTATAGTAAGTATATCAATATTTGTCTTAAGTGTTTTTTTAAACACAGGATGCTTAATTTATCCAGCCAGTTTTACATGCTTTGCTAATCTTGAATGGTCAATACCAATTGACCAAGTAGATCAGATGAAAGATCATTATAGTTTGTGGTCTAAAGCTGGAATAAATCCAAATTCAAGAGTTGTAAATCCTGAGTTATATTTAAACAATTTCAATTGGTTTATAAATTGGGTAAATATATATTTTTTTACTAAAGTTACTGATTTTTTATCAATAATTTTATTAATATCAATCATTGGTATTTATTATTTAAGAAATAATAAAAAAAAGATTAATAAAGAAAAAAATTTTTTATTTTTTTATTTTTTTGTTTTTTTGTTTTTTATAGAATGGTTTGTAAATCATCCGGCCTTAAGATATGGGGGATATACCCCAATTGCTCTTTTAGTTTTTATACCTGTAAGTTATTATATTAGCTGTCATACATTATTCTCAGAAACATTAAAAAAAAGAATTTTTACATTAATCATTTTATCTTTTGTAATTTTTACTGTAAAAAATGTAATGAGAATTGATAATGAGATAAAAAAATATAATTACTCACCAATTTCAAGTCCATATTACAATATTATTGATAATGCGTTTTATTTTCAAAAAATGATAAGTAAGATTGACAAAAAAAGAAAAAAGTTTGATAAAAGATTTTATCTAATACTTAATCAAGATTTGATAAATTCAACTAATTAAATATTTATTGAATTAAAATTATGAAAAAATTTATTGTTGTAACTGGGGGTGCGGGCTTTGTGGGAGCAAATTTAATTGAGTTTTTATTAAAAAAAACGAAATTTAATATCATTAGCATTGATAATTACTCTTCAGGAATAAAAAAAAATCATATTAAAAGCAGTAAAGTAAAATATATAAATGATGATACTAAAAATATTTCTTTAAGATTAAACTACTGTAAGAAAAATATCGTAAGCCTATTTCATTTTGGTGAATTTTCAAGAATTTATCAAAGTTTTTTAAAAATGAATGACTGCATCAACTCAAATAGCGTGGGAACCCATGAAGTTTTTAATTTTTGCTTAAAAAATAATATCAAATTAATTTATTCAGCTACTTCAGCAAGTATTGGAAATAAAGGTAATGATAAAAATTTATCTCCATATGCTTTTACTAAAGCAAAAAATCTTGAGATGTTAGAAAATTTAAGAAAGTGGTATAATTTTAAATTTGAAATAATATATTTTTATAATGTTTATGGTCCTAAACAAATCTCAAAAGGAGATATGGCAACTGTGATTGGTATTTTTGAAAATCAATATGTTAAGAGAAAACCTCTAACAGTGGTTAAACCTGGTACTCAATCTAGACGTTTTACACATATTAATGACACTATAAATATTTGCTATTTTGCTTGGAAAAATAATAAATCAAGACACTACAGTATTTCTAATAGAAATAGTTATACAATTTTAGAAGTAGCAAGAATGTTTAAATCAAAAATAAAATTTTTACCAAAAAGAAGGGGTGAAAGATATGCATCTGCCTTGACTAGTATGAATTTATCAAACAAAGTTTATAAAAAGTTTGGCAAAATTAAACTCAGAACTTACATAGAAAATTTCGTTAATGCTAACAAATATACCTAGAATTGATGGTTTACAATTTGAATTAAAAAGGTATAAATCTAGCGCCGGTGATTATTGCAGAGGTGTTATACCCGATCCCATTCCGAACTCGGAAGTCAAGCCCTCTAGCGCCGATGGTACTTTGTCTTAAGGCACGGAAGAGTAGGTCGTTGCCGGCATTATAAATTTATGAAAATAAAAAGCTCACTAAAATCTATTAAAAAAAGAGATCTTAACTCTAAGCTAGTTAGAAGAAGAGGTAGAGTTTATATAATTAATAAAACAAATCCAAA